>Ga0325411_1005576_pt1 | contig 13919 bp, 8 predicted proteins | sample PopdelMetagenome_13_FD_206181 | JGI IMG/M metagenome (GOLD analysis project Ga0325411, IMG submission 206181) | Populus deltoides microbial communities from Bellville, Georgia, United States - Xylem-PdIQD-R4 | ecosystem: Host-associated > Plants > Phyllosphere > Stem > Wood/Secondary xylem... | reverse complement strand
AGATTTAGTTCTGGACCAGCTATATTAATTATTCTATGATGTTCTTTGGCTACTGCAGCCACTCAAGTTCAGTGAAATAAATACTGGCGGTGATTCTGAATGCTATATGTTGTGCTAATTGTCTTCAATCATTTTGATTTTGCATCACTGATTTATTTCTCAAACAATAAGTGCTTCCCAATTATAGTAGTTGTCTCTCTTAGCTTTAATCTATGTAATAAAGATTTCACTGCCAATTCACCTTGTTCACACCATCTATTGCAACCTTGATACCAAATATCTTGTCCTGTGCATGCTTCCCATGTGGCTTTAGTTTATGTTAACTTTTGACAGATAACAAACGAGGAGAAACTTGAGGTTCCACTTCTGATAGCACTGAGGCAAAGGATACTTGAACATGCCAGCAACCTTGAAGCTTTTGTTCTGAAACTCAGTCCCTGCTATGATCTTGAGAGGCCATTACGCTTAGCACAGGTAGCAGTTGGGGTCGTTTCTTTTCCATCCAATGGGAGCGAATCCCGTGATAACTGCTCTATCTGTTGTGAGGATAAGATGTCGCCAATGATGATAACAATGAAATGTTCCCACAAATTCTGCTCACATTGTATGAAGACCTATGTTGATGGAAAAGTACAGTCATCTCAAGTGCCAATCATATGCCCACAGTTGGGATGCAAATATTGCATTTCCATCAATGAATGCAGATCATTTCTTCCTCTCACTTCATATGAATCTCTGGAAAATGCCCTGGCTGAAGCTGATATTCACCATTCTGATAGAATCTACTGTCCCTATCCTAATTGTTCTGTCCTGCTTGATCATCGAGAATGTTTGTCAGCTAGGGTAAGTTCATCAAGTGAGTCTGATAATACCTGTATTGAGTGCCCTGTATGTCGAAGGTTTATCTGTGTGGAATGTGGTGTTCCTTGGCATTCTTCCATGAGGTGTGAAGAGTACCAGAACCTTCCATTAGAAGAGAGGGATGCTGCAGACATTACCTTGCATCTTCTGGCACAAAATAAAAGATGGAGGCGTTGTCAACAGTGCCGCAGGATGATTGAGCTCTCTCAAGGTTGCTCCCATATGACCTGCTGGTAAGTTACATGGGCACCTTTTGGGTTTCTTTCTACCTTCTGTTTTATTAGATCGTGTGTGGTGTGGTGCTTGCTTGAAGTAGATAGCATGGTTGCAAAATCATCTGGTAACTCAATGTTTCATTCTTGGAAACTGAGGAAGAAATGGAACTGGGATGCTGGTAATTTATTAATTAAAATGGATTTGTTGTGATCTTGATAATTTGATGCCTTTTCATGTACTAACTATCTAATGAAAAATCCAAGCCATCATACCTTTTCTGTTGTCTCTACTAAATCATTTTGCAGAAATAATACTACTGGAGAGGACTTAAGTAATGGGAAAAGGTATTCATTTAGTTGATCCAGGTTACTTGGGAATTTTTCTTTTTGGATGAATGAAATTTGGCAGTTGATGAGGACCTTCAACAGGTCATAATATTGACTGGTATTGACACTGCAGAGCAAGTGGAAATGTTCAAATCCTTTTTTTCTGTTCTGGCTTTGGAAAAGTCAAATGCCTTGCCTAGATGATCATCCATATGGAGACTGCTTTGAGGAGATACTATCAGTTCAGTTTATGTTTAGTCCTGCATTTACAGTTGAGATCAATAAAAGCTAACTTACTATTAAGCTTTGGTCATATATATGGCATTCTTGACCTTAGATCATGTAAGATTGGTTTGCCTGAATCCTTTGCTTGTGCAGGTTAACAATCGCTTACATTTTACATATTAAATTGGTAATAAAGAGGTTGCATTTGCTTCCTTTACTCTCTGGTTTTTGAAGTTCTTAACCCCAAATCTGCTTTCTTTTCCTAGGTGTGGGCATGAGTTCTGTTATTCTTGTGGTGCTGAATATAGGAATGGGCAACAGACCTGTCAATGTGCCTTCTGGGACGAAGAAAATTCTGAAGATTTGGTCACCCAGTCAGCTCAAGAATCAGAACAATGGGCATGGGAGACTTATAACTCACTACCCATGCTTATGGATGCTTACTCAGAACAAGAGAGGTCACAGCTGGCACTAATTCAAAGGTTCCTTGCTGGGGGTTTCAGTCTGAGTGACCACCATCCATACCAATCTCCACCCAGCTGTACAGACTCGTATGTAGATGCCATGAAGGATCTTCATCAGCTTCCTTGGCTTGAGAGGTTTGTCTCTGTAATAAGCGACAACTACTACGAAGACTATATCCAATGAAAGCTAATATAGGAGTGCTAATAAACTAGGAAAAAAGTTGCATATCTCTTCAACCTTAAGGGAGGTAAAAGAGCATCTCACTCTATTTACTCCATTTGCATCTACACGGGAATTGCAGAAAACGGGACTTCTCTTTCCTTCATAGCCTTTTCATCATCTCTGCCGGACTATATGTGATCTTTAAGGTCCATAAGATGGAAGCAGAATGAATGCTTGAGAAGCATTCTTCTTGAAAGAAACAGAAAATAGATAAAACATTATTGCATAGTAAATTGAAAGAAAATTAAACAAGTTTTCCTTTTTTCTCTACTGTGAATTGTTGTAATGAAGGAAAGCTTTCACTTTTAGTGCTGGAAGTTAATGAAACAATTAGTTAAATCGAGCTTGTTAAACCATGCAAAGCAATATGCCACTGTTTGTTGCATCAATCAAGACTGTTTTCTTCTTTTGCAGTTATTCCTGAGAATTTTGATATGAAATCAATAGGTTCTTGTTCCCATCTTGGGTAGGGTTAGGACAGTAGATTCTCTTTGGATCAGAAACAAGTTGCTTAAGGTAAGCTTTAAGCCTCTAAAGTGGTCATGGATATGACCTTGGAAGATGGCAAGTGATGGGGAGGCTGTCATTTTTTTCCTTTCTGTGATAACTCTTTGTGATCTCTCAAGTCATTTTGCATTTGTGTAGCCACATTAGCATCCCAAAGATTTACCTAACATCATAGCTTGGTGTGAGGTGGGATTAGTAAATGCCATGCACGGAATGGTATGTAGGTTTTTAGGCAGGATAGGAGTCTCATGATTTTTTTTTCAAATATGAATTAGAATCAACATTTATATATCATAGCGACTTCAATCTTAACTATGATAGGAAGATCCAATCTTATGCTGCATCTTATTATTCAGATGAAAATGTTTTCCTGCAGTAGTTATAACTGTAGCAAGAAAAACTGATTTTTCTTAAAAAAAATAGCAATTTCATCTTGAATATTGAAGTGGGAATTGCTATAACATGATTCACTGGCCTCATCTCAAGTTTCTAATAAATCCTGGCACTGTGGTGAGGACCACCACAATGGATAGTAGCATGAGCAAGTTATTTCTGATTCAAGACACCACCCAACGAAACCTCAAGCTTCAACCTCCTGAGTGAAAGGTCCAACCCAACAAGGAATCCCAACTGGGTTTTCTTCAAGAAAAAAAAAGCGATTTTACAAGAAATCTAGTATATTGCAAGCTGAAGCATGAAATTTATCCAGCAAAAAAGAAGCAGCAATTTATGAAAATATAAAATACAAGTAAACAGGACAATAACACAACCTAAGATTGTTAACATTTAGAAATAAACAGAAACTAGAATCCCAATATTTACTTCAATGAGAAGGATATTGCCCTCAACATGGGACAGCAGGCATCTCTATATCAAAATGGAGTTGCACATAACTAGAGAAAATAACAGCCACCAATACCAATTCCAGAAAGCGGATATAAAAAACCCTAAACATGATGATGTTGAGAAAAGTAAAAATCAGCACTGCAAGGCTTCACTGAATGTTAATATGAATTACTCACGAATGATATTGATCAAGGTCCATTAGTATTTAATTTGCGCCTGGCTAAAAAGCATGTGAAAAAAAAGAGACACCTGAAGAAGGAAATAACTGGTCACTGCTGTAATTAATTTACTTAAATTAATATAACGATCATATATTGAATTTCATTATTGTTTTTATATATTATTTTCAATTCTCTAAGCTAACTTAATTCAAATAAATAGTGTTTGGAATAATATATATTCTTTTGAATACTTTAACTTCAAGTTAAAAGTCAAATAGTTACGAGATCCAACTTAAAAGTCAACCTAGTCAAAAACCCAAGACACAATTTAGGGAAAAAACATGCTTGAAATAATGTTGTTTTGGTTAAAAAAACTCGGCTTTTTTCATTAAACACATAGGATTAATAGTAACAATTTTAAAATAAATTTTTAATTTTTCAAATTATAAAGGATATAAGAATAGGTTCCCTCTATCTTCATTGTCCTAGAGATTCTAGATGGAGTGAGATTGTTTTAATTTTTAGAATAAAGTCAATGGCAAGAAACATATTCATTCAAAAAAATAATTAAGGTTGCTATCACATTATCGTCCATGATAAACCCTTGAACAAAGAAAGTTCATCAATCATCTAAAAACCAAGACAGCGGACCAACAAAAATTCCTTTGCTGGCTGGACATCATTGGACCCACAAGGGAATTTTATTCCTTGATTGTTTCGGAGGAAATGGAGGAAGGTGACCCCTTTAACCTTTTCCTTTCTGTATCGCCCTTGAATCCCGGGGACAAAAAGGAATTATGGAAGGCACAGCAGGAAAAGGAAGAAGAAAGGCACGGCACTGGCATGAGATGGGAGAAACTTGAGTTTGACAAATTCATAAGACAACCATATCGACAAAGATACATTAAGAAACATCATCATGGCATAAAACAATGTGTCACTCAAGACTAGGATTAATGTAACATGACACCATATCTAAGACAGGACGAATGCAATTTCACAAGATATTGCTGAGATTTCTGTGAGGCAGGTCATGATCAGAAGTTGGATTTAATCAAGTAAGGCAACAGCACATACCTTGATAATGATTTCCTGCAATGTAGAGCTTGAAAAGAGTTCTGAATCTCTACTTTCTGCATGAACATCAGACTATGTACAATTGAAATAGTATTCTATGATTTAAACCCTCAAAATTACACAGGCAAGTGCAGTAAGCTATTGAATAACACCGTTCAACTCTTAAATTTCCATTTCTGTTCTTTTTAGCCGTTCTACTAGTCACCAAAACCAAGCATTGCAGAAATGGGTGATATCCAGTTATATAAATCCATGGACTTCACTAAAGATTTCTGTTAGGACTGGTAATACTCTTTCGGAATTTGAGGGCAGCACACGCAGCATCCAAAGATGAGAAAATATTCAATCTCTTTGAACATAAGTGAATTAATAAAAAAAATTAAATAACAGAAAAAATGAAAAGTATACTTAATCTAGTCTAAAGTGCTATCCTGACATTCTATATCCTTGTTTCTCTGTACAAAACTTTCAAGACTATACCAACCAATTTCCTCGCGAACTCGATTACGGTTCTGAATTGAAGTGTCTGTAGCAGGATGCATTCCATAATCTTCAACAGGAGATGATATTAGAACCATAGCTAATTGCTTTGAGGCTTGAATCAGACATATTTGTCATCCATTTATGAGGACCATTGGATTTCCCCAATATATTGTATGCATATGAAGGCCATCTTACATCCACGCCACACGAGCTTGTGACACCCATTCTAATCATCTTCTGTGTTCTCTCAAGAGCTATGAGGCTTGAAAATGTTGAGAAACTATTCCCGACAAATACATCAGCCTTTGAGCAAACTTCATAATCTATTGCTGACTGAAGGAGATACGGGTATTTCTTGTAAATTCCATCAACACTGAGCTTCTTCTTCTCAACAGGAAGCAAACCTTCCTTCCACCCGGTGAGTATAGAAGAATCTTCAAGAAGACTATCTGCCACAGCAAGATAAACAACAATAGGACTTTTTAAGCCAACAATGTTCCCTACTCTCTCCATGATCTCCTGCTTGCTACTGCAAATTTCACTAACATTTAATCTTTGCTCTAACTTCTTACAGTGAATCATCCAATCTATCTCTATTCTCATGTGAACCGCCACATAAGGCACTGGCTGCAACAAAGAACTATCAGGATCAACACCACTCTGAGCAGACTGAGATTTGCTCCTCATCTCTTTTCCTACTTCTCTAATCTTTGACACAACTTTATCCGCCTCTTTAGCTATCTCATCAACCAAAACCAAGCATTCAAAGACCCTGGCATAGTCCTTAACTGGCCAATGATCATGCCACAAAAAGGGGTTCTTCCCAACTATTCTTATTACCTCGTATCCATTAAATGAATCCTCGCTAAACTCTTTCAATTGATCCAAATCCCTCTCAACTGTCCACTTCCTCCCACTTCCCTTCTGAAGCTCATACACTCCAGTCCGATTCCGAAGATCTGAATAACGGCCCAACTGCACAAATCCATTACAGAGGGCATTAAACCTCTCAAATTGAAACACCTTGTCGAAGGAAATAGGCTGGAGGCGATCTATTTCCTTATAGAACAGGGAAGCACTTAAATTAGGCATTAGCAGAGTCCGGTTCAGCATTCTAGCAGTTAGACAAGCTCTCGCAAATGCTATCTTTTGATTGTTTAGTCCCCATACTATCTGAGGAACTTCTAAGAATTTTTCTTTACGAATTCCATTATCAGAATCCAAGGACAAAGATCGGCTATGAATCAAATCAAGATTGTTTTTATCTATCCCACCATAGCCAGATAATGAAGGAAGCAGCACAACTCTAAGAAACAGAGCAATCACAATCAAAGCAAGACCTTTACATGTTATAGAATTCAAGTTTCTGCCGAAGAACATTGTATACTTGCAACTAGAGGGCATGTCCATCTAAGATTCCCCTCACCAAACAATCAAACCACTCTTTTAACCAACATTCTTGCTGACAAAATCGCAACCAGCCCAGTTCAGTTACAATTGTATAAGCACATACCCCAAATATCTATCACTCTGAAACTTAAATAACCACAGCTTTCTAATCCCCATCTCTGGAAATCTTTGATCAGAAGCTTGCTTTTCACTGCACATCAAAAAATCTGCATGACCAGGAGAAGAGAAAAGATCATTAGAACCAGTTTAAACACTATAGCACAGAATTCGTCAATTTCATGAATGCCACACATCCAAATAGCATTAACATATGACTGATTACCATATTACAATTTAAGAAAGAGTGGCCATTCAGACTCAGATGCCAAATTCAAACCAAAGCAAAAACAAGAAGCATGTGACTCCATTAAAAAAAGCGCACTCTTATGAAGATCAGAAACCAATAAAGCCCATATCTTTACTCGGTCAATGTTCTGGATAGAAGCAAACAACAGATAATCCAAAAAAACAACGATAACAATGCCAAGCTACAAGAAAGAAAGAGACACATAGGAACAGATTTTGCATGATGTCTCACCTTTGAAACCTGAATAACAGAGTGGTTCCAGGAAAGATACAGTCTTTTAAATCCAAATTGGTGTTGGTGTCAGATAACAAAAAGATTCAGAATTTTCTTCAAAACCCCAGATACCAAAAGAGGGCCAACAAGAAAATAACAAGATGATGATGATCATGCATGAACAGGAATCTGAAAAAAACTGAATTCCCTAGAACCAAAAGCAAGACAACCCTTCCACATCATGACAACAATGAACTCAATATCACCCTGACCCTTTTGTCTAAGATTTTCAAAGAAGGAAAAAATAAACAAATAAAAGGAAAGGAATCTGCAGTGGTTGATGATTAGGAAAAGGAAAAAAAAAAAGGACTTGAAAGGGAAGTGATAATGGAGAAATTTTAGAGTACATATTGAACGAGTAGCCTTTCATGGTAAAGTATATATTGAAATAAAAAATATTTTTTTTCTTATTTTTCTCCTTTTTATATTTATTATTTTTATAAAGCAAGTATTGATAATTATTTCTTTACTATTGTAAATTTTCCCTTGAGAATTGAGAAAGGTGATGATATGGTAGGCTTTGACTACCTAATCATTTATATTGTTTATAAATTAAAAGGCACACATTTTTTTTTAATTTCTAGTACTGCTTAATAAGTTATAATCATAATAATTTCCCATAATAAATAAATAAATAAATTGGGACTAGACAAGAGAAGTGAGGGTCATTTTGCTGCCAGTTGGGGTATACCTTGGATTTTTAACTACGAGTTAAAAAGCTGAAAAAAAATACGTTAACTATTGCAATTTTAAAATCACGCATGTAAAATTTTAGTGTCTCGAGTAACTATGCTATTTTTATAAATAAGTCTACACCTATATGCTATTTTAGGTAAATGTGCTGATTTTTTTATTAAGAAAAAATAGTATATTTTTTTTTTTATTATCATCGTGGGGTGTCCGGGCCAGCTTGCGCGCACCACGACTATTCCCCACGGCCCACTGAGCATCCTGCAAGCCCAGCGAGCAGGTAAGGCACCGCGAGGATGACAGGCGTGCACATAGAAAATCGAACTCGAAACAGGGACGGAACAAGTCACACAATTGACTACTGAACTATACCCTCAAGTGCAAAAAAATCTTATATTTTGCACTTTGCTCTTGTGAGTCTGGGTGGGTATTTTCATGTGGGGTTATTTACCTAGAGTGAGTGCCTTATTGAGTGCCTTGCATACTAGTTTGCAAACACGCCCTTGTTATTGAATAAAGAAATGATTTTTACGCTATTGGATTTACTATATACAATATTTATTCAGGCAAAAGAATATGTTAATTTTTAGGCAATTTCTTCCCTTTTTTGGATTGCTATATCAATTACTGTTCAACTCCGTTTGATTTTGCCTCCCATTTTCAACACAAAGCTGGAAATTCGCTGGCCTTCCCTGGTTTGCTTCTGGGTCACGTTGAGCTTCGACCATGGCCAACAGACGAGTTGCAGCATGTTTTAAGCACAACCCATGACTGATTGTCTTCTTGATTGAGAAGACAACTTGTATTTCAAAGCATTGAACCAAGAAAAGGAGAGAAGGATAGGTTTTAAAAACTATCAACTTGTGCCGAAGCATCGAGAAGGGAGGGGACAAATCTTGAACTTGAGCATGCATGCATGAGAGAATTTAGAAAACAATATATAGGTAAGTATGCTACCCATCTCATTCTTTTGCCCTTTGAGAAATAAAGTTGATTTCAATGCACACAAATTAATTTTAAAATACTATTAATCATCAAAAGATTCAGTTGTTTTTTGACCTGAACTCAAGTATTGAAATTTGAATCACCTGAACAACCAAAGAGGGAAGAATGGGATGAAGAAAAGCCAAGAAAATAAAATGTGGTGGGAAAATGGGGGGAAAAATTGAACACAAAGTACCATTTGGAAAAGGGTCACCATTCTTCTACATCAAACATGTAATTAAAATCTTGAATATAGCCAGTCTTGCTTGATGATTGTTACCAGCCTATAAGTAAAACAACAAGTTGGAAAGCATCAAGCCACCCTTCCACCTTTTCAATGCTGTACAAACTTCTGTGATGAAAAAAGAAAAGGCACTAATACAGCCGATAGGAGAGGCCATTGTTGACAGCTGATAGATCACGAATCATCCTTTCCATGATAATGTGGACGAAGGTGGAGGGCTCCCATTTATGATGTTGATGGGCATGGGAAATACAAATGGCGGAAATTGCAAGGAGAGATAATGGCCAAGTGAAAGGACATAACCGTGAGTCCAACCTTAATTTTCAGCGGCAGGAAATAAATAGGAGTGTTAGTACTAGATTTGAGCAAGAAATAAAATAAAAGCAGGAGAGAGAAGGTAAGTCCAACCAAACTGTCGTTCCCAGGGTACAAGCCTGCCACATGGATATACACGTGCAAGCTTATGGAGGGTATTTTTCAGATGAAAACTGACACCATGAATCTTGCCTGTCGTTTTATTCGTTCGATTTCCCCTTTTTAGTGGGTTTACCCGTGTTGCGCCTTAAAAAAATTGATATTCATAATTTAAGATAATTTAGATTCAATTAATTAAAATATAATCTAAGATATAAAATCAAAAAACCCTCATAAAGAAAAAAAATTCTAAAATTCAAAGCCTAACAATCGAATGTTAAAAAAAAATGCCAAAAAAAATAACTAAGTTAGCTTGGAATAACTTAATGAGTTAACAGTTTATGATATAAGATCAGAATAAAAAAATTAAAATGATGACATAGTAAAAAAATAAAGTTTAATGAAAAAATATCAAAAAAAATCTTGAGTAAATTTGAGTTAACTTTACCAAATCGAATAAAAAAATCAAATTGAATAAAATGTCCAAAGATAAAATTGTAATAAAAATCCAAACTTTAAAACACATCAAAAGCTAAATAAATAATAATTAAAAGAAGAAGAACTATAATTGATAAGATTACAAATTGGAGGACACAATTGTTTTGAAAGTTCAAGCGTATTTTTCTTGGAAATAAAAGGAGAAAGAAAAAACATCCACTGCAGCCTAACCAAACCTTCTCCGTGAGCATGCCCCACACCTCTGGAAAGAGAACGATGCACACAGTGGAATTAGGACTTTGGCCACCGTACAGCCCCTCATGCGCCACTTGAATTGCGCGGAGTAGGAGTGAGAAAAAAATTGAAAAATCGTTTAAATCAGAAAAAAACTGAAAAAACCAAACCATGAAAAAAACTCAATTAAACTGATTAGAATATTTAAAAAAATATTTGGTTCAGTTCAATTTCGGTTTCGTGAGCCTGAAACCAAAAAACCTCAATTGAACCAAACTGGTTTAGTTTAAAAATATAAAATAATCGAAACAAAAAAAATTGAACCGAACCGAAACTAAGCCTGTCATAAAACCCATTCGAAAGTCCAAAAAAACCCAAAAAACAATATAATTTTTAGTTTTTAATATAAAATAATCAAATCCAATTGAACCGCAATTGGTGGGTTGGCTTTCAGGTTTTATTATAAAATAACTGAATCGAAACTAGTCGGTTGGAACCGGTTTCGGTTCGGTTTCAGTTTTATTTTTTGTATTTTACAAAATTTCAATTTTGTTATTTTTTATAGTAAAAACCGAACCAAACCTAAAATGATAATCTCTAGCACGAAGGCCATGACACTCGAAATGCACACATCAGCTTTTTTTTTAATAATATTTAAAAACTTAAAATTACCAAGCCGCTCCTAACAAAACCTAAAAATAACAACAAAATCAGTCTAAAAAACCAAAAAATTATCGCAATATAGTCTTTACTCTTTGAAAAACAGAGAATAACTACCGTGTGAATAATAACTTTTTAGATGGAAAAGACTTTCTTTGAATGGAGTAGGGATTTTAATTAGAGTCTATTTTTTAATCTATAAGTTGAATAAAAATATATATTTTAACTAATAAAAAATATTTAAAAGATAACATTTATAAAATTATAATTTTTATATGAAATAATTGATTAATTAATATAACTAAATCTAACTAGCTGGCTAGAAGCAAGATTATTAGACCATTGTACTTTTAAAATACATGTGCTCCTCACCTAATGTTTTTCAAACTATGTTATACTAATAATTTTATGTGTTTATTGTGCTAATTTGAAAAAAATATATATATCTACTTATTATGGCTGATCTCTCGGCATGTGTCCCTTGAACAGGATAGCATGTCCAAGAAAAGGAACCTCCACGGTAGCTCGCATAGCAAAGCATTTTGTCTGGAATTGCAGTGCATGTTGGGCGTCACAGTTGTTTGGGCAACTCACGTGGCTATCAGCTATCTCCTCCTTGGAGCCTAGCTCCTCCCTCATTATTCCTTCCTGTCTTGGAAGAAGAATCCAAGTCAACTACATATAAAGTCCGATACAGAAAAGAAATCCAAAGGAGAAAATAATAAGAAATATTTCTGAGAAAAATATAGATCCTACTAGTGAATTTGTAGCTCATTGGAGCTAATATTTTTTTTCTTTTAAAAAATTCAATCTCAAAGCTCTCTTGTATAATAATAATAATATCGAATTCTAGGAGCTAATTTCTCAAAGGAATTCAAGATGATTAAGATGTTGTTTATTGGAGGTTGAAGTATTAACTATTTATATAGTTTTGAAATCTGGTCTGTCTTGGCGGGTTGACCATGGACTGGAACTGGATCGGGTTTAAAAAAACAAAAATAAAAAACTTGGCTGACCCGGTTGACATGGTGACCCGGTTGTAACCCGTTGACTTTTGTTTTTTTACCTAAACGATGTTGTTTTGATTTTTTTAAAAGAAATTGACCCGAACGATCCAGTGATCCTGTTAAAACCCGGAACCCGGACCTTGGACAGGGCTGGGTTTAAAACTATGAGTATTGACATCTCCATGCCATCATGATTTAAAATTCAATTTAAATAGAGAGATTAGGTTTTATCATTATTATTAATTTGTACACATTAATAAAGAACACAAGAAACAAGTAAAAAACAAGTCTTAAACTAAAAAACAAATACCAAATGAACTGAAAAAACACATTAAAAAACTCAAATTTAGTTGAAAGGAAGAAGAATTGCTTCCACCTAAACTTATCTTATCCAATTAATGGATTAGAATATAAATATTGTTAAGCACAATATAAAAACCTAAATTCAAGATATATACATGGAGAACATTTACGATTTCTTAAATCCAATATTATAATACATACATACTTTAATAATATCATTATACGTATATAACATTTATAGTTTAAGTTTTTACCTGTCAGATTTATGATCTTTTTGGCAATGTCTGGCATAACTTTGCTGTGAAGCTGCAGTGGCCGGAAAGAGCAGTGGCCTTTTGCTACCAAACCATGCAAGATGCCTGAGCTGAGCAGGAAGTTAGCCCGTGAACTAATGTATTTTCTTGTTTGAATTAAGTAAATAAACGATTAAAAACAATGTTGGTTTAATGGCTGCTTTGTCTTCTTTATTTTATGATTAACCAGCGGAGGGGTCTCCAAAATATGAATTTCAGCTATCAAGCAACATTGAATATTCTCAAAATATTATGGAAAAAAATTAAGAATATAGATACCATGATAAAATAAACCTAAAATTATAGTGACCGGTATGAATTTCTTACAATTTGATTTGAGTCAACCAACTTGTTTCGGCGTTGCTAAAGTCTTTTGGTTTTTTAAGCTGCACAAAATAGAAAAATATATAAATGTATTTGGTTGAAAAGATAAATAAAAAAATTAGATATTTTTTTTGGATAATTTTGGAATGAAATTATATACCAAATAAATGAAAACATGTCTAAAAATAATGAAAATTTGCTAAATGATCATTATTGGTTGCCTAATATTGACGATGACCCAAGAAAGAAAATAAAGGAGAGAAAAAAGTTTAATGCTAGTAAAAGTTTGTTTAAAAATATTTTTTGTATGAAAATATATTAAAAAATTATTTTTTAAAATTTATTTTTGGACTATATATCAAAAAAAATCAAAATAAAAAAATTAATAATTAATTTAAAATAAAAAATATTTAAAACTTTTCTAAGACAAAACATGCCTCCAAACACACCTAACACGACAACTATTGTCTATACCGATGTTCTGTCCCAAACTCGCCAAATTTTTGTCTGAGGATCAGGCCCATGTTCTTTAAAGTCTATGATTTGTTTATGGAAACGAAGCCCATTTTTCTGGGTCCATGTATGAAATACCTAGCATCAAGAAGACAAGAACTCATGGTATTATTAAAACTCCAATTCCATAATCAAAAAAGAAAAGAAATCGAGTATCAAAATCACCATGTTAGCAAAGCTAAAGACGGATGGTCTTGAGAATCAATAGATTTAGGCTCAGCAGAATCGTAAGTAGATATCATTAGAGCAAGGTTAAGTAAATCATCAGAGGGCAAGGTGCAAGATTGATCTTTATTCTTTTTTAGAGCAATTTCAATGCATATCACCTGGGTTACAAAAGCTATGAATATAGTTAACTTCTTGAAGAACAACTCCATGATTCGTGAAACTTAAAGGT
>Ga0325411_1005575_pt1 | contig 13921 bp, 3 predicted proteins | sample PopdelMetagenome_13_FD_206181 | JGI IMG/M metagenome (GOLD analysis project Ga0325411, IMG submission 206181) | Populus deltoides microbial communities from Bellville, Georgia, United States - Xylem-PdIQD-R4 | ecosystem: Host-associated > Plants > Phyllosphere > Stem > Wood/Secondary xylem... | reverse complement strand
ATTTTTAATTTTTTTAAAAAATTAAAATAATATTTTTATTTATTTTATAAAATTTATTTTTGACATCTGTACATCAAAATAATAAAAAAATTAAAAATAATTAATTTTAAAAAAAAACACTCAAATTTTAGAAAAATAACGTTTTGATCTGCTTTCGTGTATACTGTGAGAACAATATTAAAAAAAAAAAAAAGAATTGAAAACAAAGGCAAAAACAATACCGAACAGGATTGTGTTGGAGTAAAATTGGGCTCGCCTTAGACAATATTCTCACGCTGGACTTTCATGGCCCATTAATTAATTTCTTCAGTTAAAAAAAAGGCAACAAAATTCGAAAACAGATCCCCGTTGGTGCCATTACCATTTCATTTCTAAAAGAAGTTCATCAGCTACCAAACACCCGCAATGCATGGAGAAGCAGAGACCATCGCTGTGATAATCGATTCAGCAGCGGAAGCAGCCAATGAGTTACAGAAGGTTTACGATTCACATACTCCTTTCAATTTTACCATTCGTTAGTCTTGGTTAACTGTTTCCACTTCTGGAGGGTTTTAATATTTTCGAATTTTTAATTAAAATTATAACATAGCATTCGATTTTGATTTTATTGAATGCAAATCCTTTATTGATACTTATGTATTTTGGATATGATGGCTTCGAGAACAGTTCTCTTTGATAATGGGAGTGAAGAAGGTGGTCTTAGGGCATCCTCTTCCTATTCCCACGAAACCGACGACCATGACCATAGCAATAACAAGGCCGTTCACACTTGCAAGACAAACTTCTTTTCCTTAAGAGAGTAGTATGTCTGTCTGTCAGAACCTGCATTTTCGGCATTTAAGCATAGTTTTACATTCTATATTGTCATGATTAATTTGGGATGACATGCACAATTCTCTTTGCTTCCTGACTTGTTTTTTTTAATGTTGTTGCTGCTGCTGATGTGTAGTTGAGTAGTATTCTGAACTGATGTGACATTGTGCAGCAGTCTTTTTTTTAGAGTATTACAGCACCTGCATCTTTGGATGTTTTTAAATGATGGGTGCTTATAAGGTTCTTTCTGGTGATATGCATGTTAAACAAGCTTGCATGTATTTGACATGGCTCAGGGAGTCAGGGGCTTCTGATCTGTATTTATCGTTGTCCGTTGTGTTGAGGTTTCCTGTTCAGTGTTTTGGAAAGCTCACGTTTACTACTTTTTTAAATCTCTTGAAATTTGTGACTGTTGTATGTGCAAACTATTGTATAGCACCCAGTGAAGTTTCGCAATGCTTATGTATACAAATTGGAATACTGGATCAAATTCTCCTGCGCGTGTGATGGAGCAGGGAATGGAAGGGTAGTGCCATTTTTGCTTAAAATAGCTGTAGAAAGAAGGTTCAAGATGTTACTACACATTACATGCTATCCTTTTTCTTATAGTTGCCCATAATGAATATACTTAATTGATTTCATACACACACTTCAACGCAGACAAGTTTGTTGATGTTGGCTCCACTTTTATTATGAATTATGCCTGTGTAATTGTATGTACTTGCAGATATCCCTCCTATTTGTACATCCTCTCCATTTCTGATCTAATAAAATCCCTTTTTCCAAGGACAAAAGGTTTCGTATATCATGCACTCTCTTGGGTGCATTCTCACAGGCATCTTTGTGATACTAGAAGTTCTATTGCTGCAGCCTTATGGAATTTTTTCTTGATAGACAGAATTTTGATCAGGGAAGGAAAATGAAAGTTTAGCTAAGATTGATGTTTTACTGTGCTAATTAAATAGGTTTTTTTGGCTGATGATGCATTTAGATGTTTAATGTCCAGTGGAAATGAAAAAAAAGAAAGAAAAAGAAAGTGAAGGAAAATCATGGCTTGACATTTTCTGGTCAATAAATTTGAATTTTCCTTTGAAGCGACTTGTGATACGTATTTATCTTGTTTGCATTTAACAGGTGATAAACATGAGGAAGTGGAGAGTCAAAACCGTTTGCTTGATTGAATGGTACGTGGTTTGTATTTTTGAAAACAATTTTGACTTTTTTATTCTGAATGAAATTTGTTGTAAATCAGGGCAATAACATGGACACATCAAGGGGTATAATGTCAGGAACCACGGATCAATTCTAGATGGTATACAAGCCAGACCTACTTTACAGTCATATTTGTTCGACTTCCTTAGCTGCCTGGAAATGGCTGAGCATAATAAAGTTATTGCTATGCAGGTATTTGAAATGAAATCTAGTAGGAGAACACGTGCACTTGTGGGGTTTTTCTACGTCTTCTTTTTATTTCTGTATTATCTCATTAGGTAAATGAATTAATGTTGGAATTCTTGCAAAATAACTGTTTCATATCTGAATGGTGCCATCTTTTTTTTTCTAATCAGATTTACCGCTTTTAAACTGTTCAAACAAATGATTGGAATGAGGGGCAGTGAGTTTAAGTTGTCTTCCTGCCAAATTTAGTACATTTACAAATCTTGGTCAGCTTCCATTGAGCTAAAAGTTTTCTACATTTCAACATAGGTTTAGCTTAGGAAAACAAAAGGATGAATTCTGAACTAGGGATGCATGAGCTGAACAAATATCTTCCGTTATTGCTGAACAACTTTTTGTTGGCAGGGTCCTTAGATACTTGAAGCAAAGTTGAATCAGAATTGTGAGAACCTCACCTTTGAAGTCCTTGATTAACAATGGGAGTTGGGCACGCAAAAAATGTTTGGAATGGCACTGCAAGTGTGATGATCCTGGTCATTTCTTAAGTAGCAAAGAACTCATGGTTTACCGTACCTGCTATGAGATGGCCTGTGATTGAATGTGCACCATGCTTACCATTTTGTGGTGATTTTAGTAAGTAAATATGGAGTGGAAGCAATTGGTAGAACTTACGGAAAATATCAAGGCATGTTAGCATGCAGTATTTCATTAATCTAGTGCAAGGATACTCCCGACGATGGAGTGGGGATTTCCCGGTACACGATATCAAATAACAAAATCATGATTTTTTTTTGGCCAGGATAAAAGACATAGTTAAGCTGTTGCCTGCCTGTTGACCTTAGATTTATACTCATGGCACATCTTTCCATTGAAACTACTATACCCGGCGAAATCCACTAAATTATAGATTCATGTAGACTTTTAGCTCCAAGTTTCTTTAGCCTCAATCGTACAGCGTGCATGGTCATCATCCACTCTAAATGTTGTTCAATTAGCCTGTAATAGGGCATGGGATATTTGACTCAAAATGGAGACACCAAGTTTGGTAGCAGAGAGAGCAGTAGTGCTTTTAGATGAGTCACTTGAACTGATTTATTTGTAGGGACTGTGATGCTATGAGAAGTTTAAATTGATCCCCGAAATATCTTCAATTAGACCTTGAACGTGACAGGTATGTTTCCCTGGCAAAATTTTGTGAATTTACAGAGTATATTGCCTTGGTAAATTATCTCCATGCGTGTAGATTTTGGAAGTCCTGGAGCCAAATTAAAGCAAATAAAATTATATTGATTCCAAGCTTCAAACTCGAGAATTCAAGTGAGGGAATAGATCCTCTTGACCACCGTGCTAATCCTTGAGCTCTACATATAACGATCAACAGACAACATATTCAATAGTGTTCTTTAGGCATTGCTGTATTACGCATGATCATTAGAACAAAATTAATGGAAGGTGAAGGCTCTGTATTGATGTTCTTGAAAACTGCTGATGAATCTATACTTCCCCGAGTTTTTGGGTTTTCAGCTCTGGTTTAGGCTGAAATGTTGAATCAGTGGAGTCGATTTGATCGGTCTAGCAGCATGTTCTGTAGTATGTGGAATTCAACTGCGTTCATGCCGACCAGTTTAACGGCAACGCTAATCAATTCACTCAGGGCCGGAGGAGGCAGGGGAAATAATTAAAAATTTCAGGGTCAAAACTAGTAAATTTTAAGTTTTGGATTTTTCTAGTCTTTTACCTCCTTAAAAAAAATTCACTTTTCTACGATTTCAAGAAGTTGGTCTAGCAGTTATAAAGATAAGTTTTTTTAACTTATTGAATTCAACTTTAAAGTAATCATCTAGTGGAATTTATTAAATATTTTTAGACGCATCAAGTTAATGTAAATGTGCGTCCTTGGAACCATCGCAGAAGTTATCTATTTTATATTGACGTGTAAAATGAACTAAAATAAATTATTTAATGTCCAAATAATAATAATAATTTTTTTTTTTGTTTACTCTACCACTTCTCATGATTCCTCTCTCAATAGAACTCCACAATATGTGATATCACAGCACGTCATATTTCAACAAATTCAGCAGCAGAATTCTTAGATGCAAAAGCTGGATGCTGTTTGGACGGTATTTCTAAAAACTTTTTTTTTTGTTTAAAATTATTTATTTTATATTTTAAAATTATTTAATATATTTCTAACCAATAAAAATAATTAATTAAAGAATATGGCTTTACGATTTCTTCGAAATTTGGTAGAGCACTCTTCCAGCCTAGCCTAGTTGTAGCCTTATAGATGTCCAGTTTTTGATACGACATCATTAAATGATGCCAAATACAACCATTACCTCCGTCTCCTTGCCTTCAACAAAAATCTCACGGCATTTGCATAAACTCTACACATGCATTTACACGACCAAGCAGCTTGATGCCTCCCAAAATATTATATTGGATCGATGTGTTTGTGGTGGTGAAGGACGGTTTTCAGGCAAGGAGATTATGCTAAAACAATGTTACGTTAAAAAATTAATGACTGGGGATATGTAATTAAAGGCAAGTTATAGAGTTGACTAGTCATTTGATGGATCAAGATCAAATGGATTGTGAGATGGCTGATTGTGGTTTCGTATTTAGATTTGAAAACCCACATTACAGGCGCAATTGGAGAATACAATTCCATGATCAAGATGAATAATTTTAACTCGAGAATGAGTTTTTTTTTTTTTTTTTAACTTGGAAAGATTTATGCGTCGATTTTAAAGAAAAATAAATATTTTTTTTAGTTTTTTATTCAGTTTAGAAATTTATTTTTTTTATTCAATATTATTATAGTTTTCTAGTTTCTACATTAATTTAAAGAGAATAGTTTTTCTATTTTCTATTTAGTATTATTAGAGTTTTCTAGTTTTTTTCTATATAAAACACCGCAATATATTTTTGAAAAGTAGAATTTTAATGAAAATAAATAAAATATTAATTTTTATTATTTCTTCATAATTATGATGTTATTAATTTTTAAAGGTTTTAATTTATAATTACAAACATAGCTATACTTTAATTTCTAATTACATCACGAGTAGCACCGCCTCCAATATCCTTGACTTAGTAGCAAACTTATTGACAACGTACCTCATGAAAACATTATATAATTAAAATAATAAGCTTTTAAGTGGTTTGATAGAATATTAATGTTGAAATTCTATGGGTCAATTTAGAGAAGTGATTTTATTTGTAATAAATACACAAATGATGGAGGTGTGTGTGTGTGTGTGTATATATATATATAAAGTCTATTTAGGGAAACTAGTAGTCATCTTTTTACCCATAACAATATGTTTTATTCCATCAAAACTTACGTAAGGAATTCAAATTTTAAATTTCATGAACCCTAGATTCAATTGAGGGGTTTTATTTTAAATTTCCGCTGCCTATTATGATAATTTATGTGGATGATTATTGGGAAGTGTTATTATTTGTATTTCCATAATTAATCGATGATGAATTACAACAGATTTCAGGATATAATTAAATCTATTGATACTCGTGATGGGTATATATGTGTTGGCTGCCATATAATTAATTAATTAATTTGCAGCGAGTTGGCTTTGACAGTAAGATTGAAGCAAAATTAATATTATCCTAAAGGGCTTAGGTACTAATTAGATATACCATGCCATAATTATATGTATCTTATAGGCATGATTAATCACACGTGAACTTTGAACTTGATTAGCCAAAACATGTCGCCCGCTGGTTTTGCATCATTGATCACATGACCACTTTTTATTTGAATTACTAAATCAAGTTTTGGGCACAATGATCATCATATCCTACTATGTCCAAAAAATTAAATTAATAATTTAATAAAATAAAAATTAAATATCATTGAATGGATATTTAAGATCAAATTAAATAATAATTTAATAAAATAAAAATTAAATATGAGAATATAATTAGGTTTTTAATAGACTAATTTAATTTAATTATCGACTAAATTAAAAGTTTAATAATATTCAAGAATTAATTTGAATCCAATTAAATGATTTAATTATACTTTAAATGAATCAAATTAATTTTATTAGGGACTTAATTGGTGAAAACATAATTTTAGAAACTTAATTTGGTCTTAATTGAAAAGATTGAAATTCAAGGAGACCAAATTGAATTTTTATCAAGTCAATTGATTTAAATTAGAGGTAAAATTGCAAGAAAATCAAAAGTTTGATGTCAATTAAGGATTGAATTCAAGAAATTTAGCATCTCTTTCAAAAAATCATTGGTTGTGAATTTTTTTAATTGAGCTTTTAATTGAGTAAAAAACTTTGATTTTTTTGTGATTTAACTCCTAATTTAAATCAATTAATTTTATAAAAATAAGTTAGATATTCTAAAATTTTAATCTTCTTAATTAAATTTAAATTGAGTCTAAAAATTTAATTTTTTATCCATTAAATCTCTAATAAAATTAAGACAGATGAATTGTTCAAAGCACGTTGGATGAGTAAGGGAGATGGGATAGCTGTTGCTTGGTTAGTACATCTTCTATTTAAAGATAAAGAAATATGTGTACCTTTTGTTCGTCCCTGAAGATATTGTATTTTGAAACACCGTCGCAATGCTAGTCGTTAAAGTAACAGAGGTTGTAGAACAAGATAAATAGATAACAGGCACGTCACTAACCAATCAGTACCCTGTAATTCTATCATGATTCTATTTATTTTTGTATTTTAAATTTTATTTATTTATTACCAGTGAAGTACAGAGTGATGTGAAAAGACATTGCGGCATCAATTTTGTTATGGGTACAAGTAAATAGAGCATTGATCAGAAAAGGGGAAAAAAGAAACTAAATAGACCAAGCTCGGCCAATTCATATGATGTACGTAAACATCAATGTCATTTTTTTTTTAATTTTATTTTTATTTTTATGGGTAGGGTGCAATTAAACATCAACATCTTAAAATTTGTTTCCTTTATATTCTTGGTTGGAAAAAGATTAGGAATTCGATCGGTCACTCAGACTTTCAGAAGAGACTAGTTCACATGCCTGGGGAACTATATAACTACGTACGTGCATCGATATTGTTCAATATTAGTGAAATTTCACAGCTCTTAATTTTTCATGCTATGAAGGCAGTCGAGAGATGAGAGAGTATAGATGCTGTCAGTCTTTAGAAGATAATAATTACAACCCAGGAAGGCAGAAAGTTCTCCATCTTTGCAACATCTTAATTGCCTGGATATTAATATCAGAACCAGTAATTAGTGAAGGAAAACAATTGGAATTGCAAGTAATTAATTAATTAAGTTGATGGGACGTTGTTTATGTAACTAGGAGAAAGACTTGTGGCCGACCCATAAACTTAGAGAGATTATTAGACCCAAAGATTATGAAGAAAGTGCCGAGTAAAAGACATGGAAAGGTTGTGAGCAACTAATAGCAGTAATACCAGGTCCATCCATCCATCCATCCATTCATGAAAAAAAACGAGCTAATACAAACCAACAATATTGAAATGTTGGGGGACGAGAAAACGACGTGCTTCCCACCTGCCCACGCGCACAAGACCCCACGAAACCCTAATTTCAATGACCTCCAAAAGAAGAGCTTATATTGCTCATTTTACTAGTACTAGCTAGTAGTATTAAAGTACATAGTCAAGGAGAACAAAGAAAAAGAAAAAAAAGGAACCTTTGGCTACCAGGCCGAGTCACAAGACAACCGCAAAGACAGAAAAAACAAAGAGCCAACTTTCAAAGTAAGAAATTATACAACAACCATTGTTGTCTTCAGACTTCGTTTCTTAATTTATACTGTGATGAATTTCCAACCTCTAATTAGTGAGCTTTTGTGTTATATTTCTTTCCCTTAATTTGTGTGCGTGCGTTAGCTTATTGATTGATTCTATGACGGGTTTTGCATCAGTTCTTTTTTCTTTCTATTAAGATCACTTCCTGGTTATGCGCGCCTCGCTTTACTTGATTCCATGAGAAATTGCATCTAATTCTCTCTTTACATAACCTCTCCCTAGCTACACCTCCTATTCTAATCATTCCTCCATCTCTCTCAGATGAAGACTGATCAGGATAGTAATTAACCAGCTAGCCTGTACAAGAAACCTATTGATTGCGGTAGCAAACCTTGTTTAAGTTTCTTGCTAAGCCTTGCTTTGACTTATTCAATTACGTCTTGTCTTCTCTTCTCCTAATTCGATCCTTTCTGTTACCTTAATTAGCAATCCTGGCTAATCCTTGGTGGACGGGGCAGGTTGCCCTGCCAGGCCTTGACCCTTCATCCAATTCACCTTTAAACAAGATTAATCGCGAACTCTCCATCAATGAAACCAGCAACAGAAGTGGTGGCAGGGGCGAAGAAGAAGAAGATGATGATGATGATGAGAGAGATACCGGCGATGAGCCTAAGGAGGGTGCTGTGGAGGTTGGTAACCGAAGACCTAGAGGCCGGCCTCCTGGATCAAAAAACAAGCCCAAACCGCCAATTTTTGTGACTCGGGACAGCCCCAATGCCCTCCGAAGTCATGTCATGGAAATTGCTGGTGGTGCTGATGTAGCTGAGAGTGTGGCACAGTTTGCTCGGAGACGTCAACGTGGTGTTTGTGTGCTTAGCGGCAGCGGCTCCGTGGCCAACGTAACCCTAAGACAACCGGCAGCACCCGGTGCTGTAGTGGCACTTCATGGTAGGTTTGAGATTTTGTCCCTAACTGGGGCTTTTTTGCCGGGACCAGCTCCACCTGGTTCTACTGGACTGACTGTATACCTAGCCGGTGGGCAAGGGCAGGTTGTAGGAGGAAGTGTGGTTGGATCACTGGTTGCAGCAGGACCGGTCATGGTCATTGCTGCAACATTTGCTAATGCCACTTATGAGAGATTACCATTAGAGGATGACGACGAAGCTGGAAGTGGTGGTCAGGGACAAATCCAAAGTGGAGCTAACAATTCCCCACCAGCGATCGGAAGCAGCGGACAACAAGCTGGATTGCCTGACCCCTCAGCGATGCCTATCTATAATCTGCCGCCAAATCTAATCCCAAATGGAGCTCATCAATTAGGGCATGATGCCTATGCTTGGGCTCATGCCAGGCCGCCTTACTAATAGTGGAGGTAGACCGGAGATTTTCATGATGATCAGTGTGATACTGCGTTGTACTAAAAGGTAGGCATTTAAATTGGAAGGAGAAGAAAAATACTAGAGTAGAGTTGTGAAGAGAAGAGATCATCATGCTTGTCAATGTATATTAAACTTGGCTTTCCTTTCCTTTCTGTTATGCAATAAAAAGATGATATCTGGCTTTTTAATTGTTTCCCATCTTCAAGTTTTTTATAGTTTTTTTCTACATCCGTTGTCCCCCATTTAAATTTATCTTGGGTTGGATATTGTTTCCTTATTTTATTCCAGTTTATAATATATATTTAGATCGATGCTCTTCTGAATTATAGCATATATACTTGATATGATGGATTAGACCTTGGAGACATGTAGAAAACTTGACATGGTTGGTAGACAGGCAAATCACATAAAGTTCTGGGATTTTGCTGCATAATCCTCCTCACCTTTTGCTCAGGCTCTTGCAGTACTCTCACTTTACTCGAAAGAGGAAATGGTGGATTTCAAGATGTGATTATATAATTTCATTTAGATTTGTGGTTCGAATACCGTTGAATTATCTCTTGAAATAGGTTTAGTGAAGTGACTCACTTAATAAGAATTGCATGGTGCCATTTTTAAAGGGTTTTTTCGCAAAATATATTGATAAACAGAAGGATGATCTTCATTGGCTATTGTGCAGAGAGAAATTGGTACAAATGAAAGGTTCATGATTAATATATGGAAAATAGAAACATTAAACAGAGGATTATACAACTATAACAAACAAAACGTAGAGAACAGAAATGATTTTGTTTTTGCAAAAAAAAAAAAATAAAAAAAGAAAGAAAGAAAGAGGAAAAAAAAGGATTCTATGATGATATCCAGGCTCCATGTAACAGTATTTTACATGCTTTTACTTTTTGTTAGTTTAGTAAAGCAGGTGGCTCCATTTCATTTCTTTATTCTTGCCTTATATAGTCAATAAAACTGTATAGCAAGAACTAGTTTATTGCTCTAACACACAAGCCAAGGCAATTTAGATAGAGAAACGGGTATGCTTTGAGAGACTGGAACATGAAGTCACTGGATATTGTGGGGGGGGGGGGGGATTTTAGAAAAAGGAAATGGTTTCTGAAACTTTTTTCAAGCTGGAGGAAAATCTTATTCCTGGTCAAGCTAAAATCGACAGATATGGAAATAAAAAACATGGCATAGAGATGTTGAATTGGAGCACTTTCAGATTAGAACAAAAAAACTATGAATGAATGAATTATTAAAGTTCAGATGACTTAATTTCTCTGTCAATTTCCCCTAATAAATGCTCTAATACAATGAATACAACTCCCATGAGGGCATGCTATAGCCCCACATGTTCGCCCAAGCCAAAGCAGCCTCCTCCATTTGCAGCATGGCGCTTCTCTCTCCTTGTCCCTCCGACCCACGTGTAATGGTGATACTCTCTCTCCGTGAGCAAGATCTGTCTGGAAATTTTCCTTGAATGACAAATGAAGATCTGTCTATGACCAAGAAGAATAGTTTTTAAAGACTAGGCGACTCTTTGTCCGATATTTAATATTTCGCTGTCTTTGGGATTAAAGTTTTTTCTTTTTCCCATGTTAAACATGGATGTACAAATAAGCTGACAATAAAATCGAGAGATCTCATTATATTTATATCAGAATTAAAATTTAGAGTGCCTCGAGAGATTAAGCTTTATTATACATAATTGCTGGTCCGAACATCGTTTATATAAAAATTGCTAAGATTTACATCGCATATGAACATCAAACGAAAATTGATAAATATTGGTATCTGTGATAATTAATCGGATGCTTTCTGATTTATTTTCGTAGCAACATCCCTGTAATCTAGACTTTTACTTAACATATTAACTCAAAAAACAGCACTTCCGAAAACCTATTAATTATGGCGATGATTTTTCAGAAGCTCAATTAACTTGACGTCAGGGTTCTGTGGAAACCATAGAATCAATGCTCCATGTCTGGATTATCCACAATGGCCATCCCCTTCACACAGGTTGACTTATCTATCTTCAATGTATTTGACCAGTCATTGATTTAATTACTCAGTCCAACACAGGCTTATGGCAGAACATAGAACGATATTTATTTGCAATTTGAATGATGCACAGGTGCAATATTTTAATCTAGTAAAAGATCAAACAATTTGAATTACGTACGCCATGAAAATAAAATGTATTTTTTTTTGTTTTTCTTCAAAAAAAAGGAAAACTGACATCGATATTTACATATATACAAACAATTTTTCTTTTTAGAAAAAGATATTTATGGTAGAACAGATCTTGCAAGTTGCAAGAAAAGGCCCAAATCGATTACGTCAAGAGTATAGTTGAAAAGATCAATTTTCTCCTGTAGATTTTGAATTATGATCGTTGATCTATGAAAGTTTTAAATATTATTCAGAGATGGTAGCTATGCAGCTTCAAAACTGTTTTTCTGTAGGGTTAGAAAAATTATATGTATATTAGTATGCACGAGTCGAATAAGACGGAAAAAATGAAAAAGAAAACAGAATATATTGCTTTCACTATCAAAATAGGGCCAGAAACTTAAAAGGCAGAAAAAGGGAGAAAAATCGGCTTAGCTATTTTCACTTAACCCCATCCACTACTTTCTGCTTTCATCTTTCATCATCTCCAAGGGATGCAATTCAAGAAAGGATCTCAACTTTCTTCTCGCCACTTATTGTCATTGAAAAAAGGATGCGAGAAGTATGAAAATTATTTTGTCTCAATATAATTTTATTCTTTATATATACATATATATGCGCTTCCCTAAGCTTCCAATCATTTTGACCTACCAAAAAAAAGATAGAAGATAATTTCCTTTCTTATTATTTGCTTTGAAGTTGGCCTTATGAAGTACAAATCCCAACATTTTCATTGACTTGGGTTTTGGCATACACAATTTTCATATTAAAAAATTTGAGCAAACTACTACCACATAATTGGGTCCATCTGTGCTTGCTTAAAGTAGAGTTTTCCTATATCATATTACACACACACACACCCCATCACACTTGGGCATATATTCTTTTGATCCCTGTGCTACTTCTTACTCAATACGTTAATTATGGAGTAACAAGTTTCTTGGAATGCATAACATAGCTAGGTTTTTCTTTTTCCTCATAATTAAAGAGTGCTAATAGTGAATACTTCAAGCACTGATCTATGAATGGTGTGTTTGGAAACGCGGTTTACACCGTGTTCTTGAAAACTTTTAATTTTTTTTGTTTAAAATAATTTTTTTATATATTTTCAGATAGTTTTGATGTGTTGATGTCAAAAATAATTTTTAAAAAATAAAAAACTTCATTTTAATATATTTCTAAACGAAAAACACTTCAAATCGTCACCGCTAGATAGTACGTGATATGACATTGATGTGATAATTTTATAATTGTTTCCTTAATGACATGTTAGAATAAGAAAATCATGAATCAAATTCAAAAGAGTTATTTAGAAAAGAAAAACGATCGGTATATATCTTGTGGATATCAAGATGTTAATATTTAGTTTAAATTTGTGCTTAATTAGATGAATTAAGTTAAAAAAATGCCCTATCTAGTGCTATACCAAATATCTCTAACCTTACATAAAGTTAAACAAAACTTTTACATTCTAACAAATTAATTGACGCTTTCAAAATCCTACCACTTAACTTCAAGTTTAGTGGCGTTTCCCATGATTTAACTTTTAAAAATAACCACCTACCCATAGATCACATACAAAAGTATTCACGATATATTTATATATAAATGATTTTCTTCTTCCTACACGCAAAGGATCTTATTGAGCTGTAGAAACATGGAGGACCCTCTTCACATGGATTCACGTGTCGTCATTAATAAATCTTGATTTAAAAATTATTAGCATGCAATTGCATACTTACTCCATTCCAAAGCTAAAGTCGAAGTGTTTATTTTGTTCAATAATTACTATGGCTCTCATCTTATACAGTACTTGTAAAAACAAATATATTCTCCTCTTGTTCCAATTGCCTTTCCAAGTGTTGGCACTCTGCAACTTGCATTTGCTGCTACTGAGCTATCATTGAGACAGTGAGAAGCCATTTAATCTGACATTATTTTGAAAGGGAATCCACTTGCTCGACATTAATGAAATGTAGACCACCCATTAATCAAAGCCAGATTATTTTATATTAGAGTGATACAGTAAATTTAAATAAATTATATAGTGGGGTAGCAGTGGACATCATCCAAGGGAAATCCAGGAACATGTTAGCTTTTCTTTCAAGTCCATGTTGATGCTGAAATTCAATCGTGCTGTTCCTTAATTTGTCGTGGAATACACGTCATCATCTTCGATCCAACGAAGCTGCTGGCTTTAACATTATTTTTCAAAAATCAATCAATCTCATCAGACTTCCTTTCTTGAGAGTGAAAAGCCATCTTTGCTGCGAAGAAGATGAGTGGGTTGAAATTAATAAGGGGTTTTTTTTAGGCAGAAAGTGCCAGCAATTTAAACAAAACCCTAAAATGTGCCTTCAAGTGCATCTTCGTCTCGAAGTTGGTGCGCATACCTACACAGTAGTGCTGGTCAGATCT
>Ga0325411_1005573_pt1 | contig 13925 bp, 10 predicted proteins | sample PopdelMetagenome_13_FD_206181 | JGI IMG/M metagenome (GOLD analysis project Ga0325411, IMG submission 206181) | Populus deltoides microbial communities from Bellville, Georgia, United States - Xylem-PdIQD-R4 | ecosystem: Host-associated > Plants > Phyllosphere > Stem > Wood/Secondary xylem... | reverse complement strand
AAGAAGAAAAGGTGGTGTTAACGATTAATATCAGTAGCAATTATTTGAAAATGATGATAATGATGATTATTAATAATATTCTTAGTTAAATTAATTATTAAAAAAAACCATGATGTTGATTATTACTATTATTAAATATTAAAATTTTTTATTCCATGAATATTAATCATTTCAAGCTAATCCAAATTTTATTATTTTAGTGTTTTTTTTTTGTTATTCTTTCTGAGAGTTTAGTATTTTATTGTTAGCATACATTATGGTTAATGGTGACATTTCAACTCAATATTGTTTTTTTTTTTGTTTGAAAATCAACACAGAATATCGAGCACATCACTAAAATTAATTAAAAATTAAACACATGACAAACGCAATTTCTTTTTGGTGATGATATATATTTCATAACCATAGCTAAAAGACAAACTCCAGTCTTAAATTTTTTGCAGAATCTCTAGCTTCTTTCCCGTTGATTGAAAGACTCCCTCTCTTCATGCTTCCATCTCTTCATCAATGGAGATCACACCTCAAATCCTACAAAATGCATTCTTTCTCTACATGATATTGGAGTGCTGTGGCATACCTGCAGGACTGATCTTGTTAATTTCTGTTCTCTCTATATTTGATGCCTGGATTTACATGATCTCACCTCACATGCTTCATTCTTGGACTGCCCATTATCATTTTCGTTGCCTTGCTGCTTTTGTTCATTATCATTGGCACAGACATCCCTTTCATGGTAGATGCCATTAAAGAACTGCAGAAGTTCTTTCTTTGTTTTCTCTTTTATCTTCAGTGCCGACAGAATTTTCCATGATCACGAGTCTTGGAATTCCAAGATTAATTGCTGAGAAATTCTCAGATGATGTTCATGTGATTCAGGTACGTCCGCATCTTAAATTATTTTCGTTATTTATTAAGTGAATTTTTAATTATGAAATAATATTTTCTTTATACTCGGATCAAATTTGGCATGTACAAGTCATGATGATCAAAAGGTTGTTTTGAAACAGAATAATAAATAAATAAATAAATAAAGATTTTTTTCATTTTTTTTTCTAGTCGGTGCAATTTAATTAATCTTTCAAAACTAATTTTATATAACCTGACCCAGCACAAGCACAACGGATCAACTAGGTTATATATCATCAATCTATTAGGATTTCATCTTATTATGTTTTACATCAAACTGAGTAAGAGTTGGACTCGTTAAATCTGGTCAACTCAATACATTAACTTGCAATCTAATCAAAACCCAAGCAAGAGGACGCGTTATTAAATATTTTCTTTTATATATATATATATATATATATATATTACAATAACATCCCACATTTTGCCAAGCTTCTAAAAAAATCAATAGCACTGCCATACACGACAGGTAGTGCATCAAAACACAATGTGGTCGAACCCATACAAAGCTGCAAATAGCCAGAAAATAATCTCCACGTGTCAAACAGACAAAACTCACAACACGTGGGAACCTTAACCAGACAAACTAAGATAAACAGAAGTAACAACCCCAAGCGCGTAAACGCCAATCGCCGCCCCCACCACCTCCTTACCACCCTTCACTACCGCGCCAACACCCACAATCCCAGCAACCCCAAGTGGCAGCCGACCCAAAATAGCCTTACCAGCATTCCCCACAGCAGCCTCTGTGAACAAAACCAAAGCCCACTCTCTAAATTTGGCATGCCCAAGAATAAGCTCCCCTTTCTCCTCCTGGGCTGCTCCTGGCTTCTTGTTTGTGACAATCCTGAGTGCCCAGTCAATCTGGGCCCGGGTTGGTGGAGATGGTACCCACTTGAGGATTAGTGGGGCGGCGGTCGTGGTGAGGGTGGTGTGGAGGTAAGTGGTGGCGGTAGGGAGCTGGTAAGGGAGGATACCTTGGAAAGCATGTTGAGTTAGGGATAGACAGTGAGTGAAGGTTGAGTCACAAGCTAAGTTGAACTCTTGTGAGTTGGATAGTGTTGTTTTGACTCGTTTTGAGGCTGATATTCCCATCTTTGATTAATCTTTTCTTCTTCTTCTTCAGCTTTCACAAAAAAAAATATCCAATCTTACTGTGGATTCTCTGTTTTGTTTGGGCGTTCGGGTTTACCAATAGGTTTCTTTTTCCAACGACATGTCGTGGAAGCATTACACGATAATGTCAAAGATACAATCTGGTCCTTCAATGTTTGCATCAATTTCATTTTCAAAAGATTTATATCAAATTAAATTTGATTTATATTAATTAAAAAATCTTAAAATTTTGCAAGATTATGCTATTTCTCAATTGTAATTATACAATGAGCGAGGATTATTCTTTATAATTTTAATCACTTGATATTATATAATATATTGTGAAATATATATAGACTTATGATGTGAAGTTATAATATAAGATGTTATATCGTGTTGATAAATATGTTCAAATCAATATATTACTTATATATAAATATTGATATGAACTATTGCTAATCAAAACTTTCAAATATCAAAATGAAGCGATTAAATATTTGTACACACAATGGAGACGATGGAAACAAATTTATGTACAGGGACTAACATGAAATTGAATTAAAAGTATGGTATCGATTTGTATTTAACCAAGGCTTTATGACTTCTCCTCCCCGCCTCTTCCACATCTTCTCCACACTGCAGCAGCACTACCATGAAATCCGCATTAATGGGTTCTCTCAAATTCCAAATCCCACAACTAGGCTTCCACAAAACCCTACAAAAACCCCACCTTCCTCGTTCCTCAGTCATCACCTGCAGTCTAAGAGGGAAGCCAAGACCACCTTTGTGGAGGGCAAAGAGGTTATCTACTGAAGCCATTCAAGCAATCCAGTCTCTCAAGTTAGCTAGATCGTCCACACCAAGATTGGAAGAAGTCTTTAACAGTAAGCTCTCAAGATTGCTCAAGACTGACTTATTGGATACCCTTGCTGTCTTGCAAAACCAAAATGAGCTGGACTTGGCCCTCAAGGTAAATAAAAGAAAAGAAAAATGCTATTACTTCTGTTATTATTTTGTTACTGTACCTAGATAATGCTAAATATAATTGCTTTTGTCACGATTATCCAATCTGAACTATTCGTGCAATAAATTTATGGGACACATTAGGAACTTTTAGACCGAATACAGTTTCATTGGTTGTGCAGTAGATTCTAGTAATTTTTCTGGTTAGTATAGTTAATGAATTACAATTTGCAATTGGTTACTGTCTTGAGATAAAAGAGACGAATAAAAGGAGATGTCCCTTTGTTTGTCACGTTTTGAAATAACATAAATTCACTTTAATGTCACAGAGGCATCTGTTTTATGTCTCCATTAGGGCTCCAACCAAACATGTTTCAAACCTTTCTATATCTGTACAGGGACACTAACAAAATATGATTGGTTTTGTGTAACAGATAATATTCTCGTTGAATAAATGGAAGTGACAGATGCATGCGCGTCACTTTTTTCATGAATTGTCTAGTCTAGGTAGGTAGATGAAGAAATGTTGGCTTGTAAATGTATGGGTGGGTACAGTTGAGATTGGATAGTTGTGACAGATGCATGTGTGTTTAGCACTTTCGTTGTTTGCAATGGACTGTATTTTTTTATGGATATCTGAAATGAAATCAGGGTTTTAGGTGTTTGTGTTTGTGACGAAGGAGGTGTGGTACAAGCCAGATATATTATTGTATCATGCAATGATTCAGATGTTGGGGAGGAACAAAATGGTTGAAATGGCTGAGGAATTTTTTGGCAAATTGGAAAAAGATGAAGGGTTGAAACCGGATACAAGAGCATTCACTGAGATGATTGGTGCTTATCTGCAAGTGGGTATGATTGATAAGGCGATGGAAACATATGAAAGAATGAAGGCATCAGGATGTGACCCGGATAAGTTAACTTTTAGAATTTTGATTAGGAACCTTGAGGATGCTGGAAAAGAAGAGCTTGTAGATCGTATAAAGAAAGAATGTGGTGATTATATGGATTATCCTAAGAAATTCCTTGAAGAAGTTGAGAGAAAGAAAAATGTAAGTACCTAGCCTTTTCCTATATCCAGTTAGTTTTGTTATTCATTTGTTCTGTCTTGTTATTCATGTGGAAATCAGTAAATTGCATCAGATTATGTTGCTTGGAACCAACTATTGGTACTTAAAACTAGAATACAGACCCTTTTAAGTTTGAATAATTTGTAGACTAGTCATGGATTATGGTCCAAAAGAGCATGGAATGTTTTGTGGCCTTGTTTCAATCTTGTGTTATGTTTAGGATTTGTTGTTTTTTATACTGAATAGTGGATCAGCTTCAAAATCACTTTCATATTGATCAGGAATTTCATTTTGAGAAAAAATAAAATTAACTTCACCATCTTCCCCGCTGTCTCTGGTCAGTTTATGATGCTTTTGTGTTCTTCGAAAATTTCACATCTTGTATGAAGGATAAGGACATAGTAGAGGCTTTCTTGCAGATAACAAATGTTTTGTTTAAGGATGACATTGTCCCAGCTATTTTGATATAGAAACACTTCTTAATGGAATAAGGCAGTTCTTATCAATCTAATAATAGTATCTAAGTAGGAAAAGACAAGGAATAAAATGGGGCATGCCTCCACTATGCTATAACCTAGTCTGAATCCTCATTCATGGTGGCTTTTGCAGTAGTTGTGCAAAGTAGCAGATATGAGCCTGAATCCTGATTGTTGCTGGCTTTTGCACTTCATTTTTATTTCACTTTTTTCCAACTGCAACTTTATGTTGACTGTGAACTGCATAACTCAAGTACGTGAAAAGGAGTACACTGGTATTGCCGGGGTAATGTTTATACATAATTGTAAGAACTTGTGTTCGTTCTTGACTTGTATATTTCACATTTTCTTTCCACAGGTAAAGAGGCTGGTGGTCGATTTTTTTTGAAGATTTCTAGTGCTTAGAATGGAAAGGTCGTTGTGGCTGATTTGCAGTACTGTGTACTAAAATGTCAGAAGGCTAGGAACTTTGCTGCCAGTTCCTTTGAGGCAGATTTGATTTGTACATTGTTAAAGCTGCAGAGCAGACGAGCTCATGCAAGTTGTTAAAAGAACAAAGCATTAGAATAGTTGAGGAATATGGGCTGGGAAAACGTTAGCTATTGAAGGAACCCTATTGGATAATGGAGAAACTAGATATTGGCAAAAGTTGAAGTAAACTTGCACTTTCCAGGCTTTTCAGCACCTCATGACCACATCTTTATTGAGATATCTGATACCTGTATTTCTATAAAGAGTCGTGACTGAGTTCCATCAACCTCATTCGGATTTCTGAAAAGTCTTATACTAAGAAAGAATGGAAAAAAATGTAGAACTTCGAGGACCAGGAAGAAATTAAGGGAAGTGATACAAAATGTTTTTCTGTCAACTCCCAATGGTGAACTTCAAAGATACAAAGAAGTACTTTCTTTTAGTTAGAATGGTAAATGTACAAGGAAATGCTTGAAATACAAAAAAAAGTAAAAATATTACAAGCCACAACACAAATGACAACATTGGTTGATCTCCTCAGCTAGAATGGAGACAACACATACATTTGTAGATTATAGACCACTACAGGGGACCCTCAAAAAATGGAAAACAAAATTTATTGGACAAGGAAACCGAAACGGGGCTGTCAACAAATGAAGAATCCCTCTTTTCTCTCTGTGGCGTCGTTGAACATACTGTGCCACATGAATGCTCTCTAGCTTGCTAAGTGGCTGGGGGAGTTGTTGAACATACTGTGCCACATGAATGCTCTAGAGAGCACCATCTCAAGCTCTTGGTGCGTCCAATTCTGAGTTGGTAGGTGTTGAAGAAACATCACCAACTCTTGGAAATCAAGCTTCTGAAGCTCTTCTGACCACTGGTAAAAAGGTAACCAAACACTGTTAAGCCTGTGATGCAAAAATATTTCAATGAAAGCCACCATTATATATTCTCGATAAAATGTGCAAAGATTCATCTGACTCATCAAGAATGAGAAGGACAAGCCAATGATATAGAAAAGTTAGAAATTGCAAACTATTGATTTGGAATTAGCATTGGATGGCATTTTACATCATTTATGAAGTCAGTGATTTTGCAAAATGCATGAGTGGTAATTCAGTACCATACATGTTACATGCTCTGAATGAAATTCAGAAACCAACCATAACCTAAGTTAAGAAAATTGAAAGCAGCAAGTGAAACCAAATTCCTTGTGAATATTACAGCATGCCTGTTATACTTTTCTCATCAACTAAACAACTAGCATCATATAGAAAAGCCATCTATCATTTTCACAAGCACCAGGAAAAGAATGATCATTATAGAAGTAATGCTTTGAAACATGAAACCAAGCAGAAGTATTCTCACCGTCAAAAGAAAACTGGCAAATATATATACGAGGAAATCTGGCAATGCATCTCCTTCAGCAAGATATGTGTCCCATAGGCGAGTCACGAGATTAAAAGGAATCTAATGAACAAAGCAAGACATAAGCTTCAGAATTAAATAACATAAGCATGAGGCCTAGCCACTGCAGCAGCTTCAAACTTAAAAGTTTGGGCCACTACGAACTAGTTAGCTGAATATTAAAAAAATAAATAAATGGTGGTTATATAACAATTGCAAGTACTGACAGTCTTAAGTGAGGAATCATACCTCACGTATTAAAAGACAGTTAAACCAGCGGAAAGCAAATTGAAGAAATTCAAGCCCTTGCTCTTCCATGTGTCTCGAAACAGGTTCTGCCACCATTTAAAAAACAAACAGATTCCTCAATAGAGCATGCAAAGTTGACTGTATTAAGCATAAAATAAATTAGAAATAACTGGGGCTATACATGAGGTTATCGTGACAGGTCATGCATAGTTGACCCTACAGATAAATTTATAGAAAAGCCGGGTTAGGCATGCACAAGTTGAAGTCTCAAGGTTACATTTGAAAAAAAATAAAATTGTATGCACTGAATGCAGAAGAGATATTGATACATCAGCTTGGTGAATGGTGTTGAATTTTTTGACGAACAGAGTAGGACAAACAGTTTAAAAGATAGGGAACGATAGTAGGTATAGACATGAAAGCTACTATAGCAGTAAAAATGATTCCTTTCTAGCAGACAACCACGAATTTAGCATCATATGCACTCGGGTCTTCAACCAAGAAAAACATAGGCTCACTGGTAGGACAACATAGAAAAAATGATTACCATCAATCCTATTAACCAATTCCTTGAGCTTAAACACAAGTCTTTGTATTCCTGGTTGAGCAAATGTGTAATGGTCTTGCATGCCATCAAGTAACTTAGATAGGCACCAATAACAATCAGCCTCTACATTGGAGATTTTATCTGGAGATAGATCAGAAATTGACCACTTATGTATGTCCCCTTCCAAGTGTTCGGACAGGAAAACAACCAGAAAGGGTGTGGCAAGGTCATTTATTCCCTGAACATATCCACTTGCGGGATGCCGAATGGCCCTGGAAAGAAATCAAGAACCATAACACCTGAAGGAAAATCAGATTACACCAAATAATAAGGAGATAACTGACCGAGCACATTTACAACTACACACCTCAGATTCAGATGTGGGACTCTCAAGAGAGTATTTCAGTTTAAATTATAATGTACTGAGCAAAAGTAGAGTCATGTATTTAGCACATATCAGGGCTTATTTTCAGAAATTAAGAATTCATGCAAGAATCCTTTTCAGTGTCAGATGTCAGGAGTTATATGACAGGAGATGTTTGTTATAAGGCTATGAATTCTTCTATATTATGGCTGATATTTACAGAACTTTATCATGTTAACTTCAATGTCCTTCAGAGATTCTGCCCCAGTGTCTCTCACACACTCCCAGCATCCAGATGCACACAGGTCAAGACATATAATTGTCATTTAATTGATGACTTCCCAGGATGAAAAACCCATATTGATTATATGATCAGACATTTAGTTTGCCATGTGATCTGTGTAGCAAGATTTGTCCCAAAAAATCACCAAGAAAATAATAAACTAAAGGGAATGTGTCAAAGAACAGTCAAAGATTTTCCTTTAATTCTCAATTCAATCATCTAACTCTTCAATTGCATGTCAACAGAAATCCATTGGTGCCAAAGAAAGATGATAGAAATAGTATCTAACCATGTATAAAGAATGCGCTCCAAGGATTTCTGAACTTGTTCTTGCTGAAAGAAAATGACATCAGGTACTGTTCTTGGACAATCAACAGAAATCTAACAATGGAAGCAAGGGAAATTGTCAAGAATTGGGCATGCAGGGTTGACAAACGATCAAGGCAGACATAATTATGCAGTGGAAATACCTGCCGAAGCATGTTGATCTCATCATCTGAACGTTCAGTATCTGGAATGTCATAAAATTGAGCAACACAGTCAAGGTACTCAAGGCGCTTTCTTCTTAGAACTCCCTCCCTTCTATCTGAATTAGGCGATGCATATCCCTGTGATCAGAGCACATTCAAATTTCAAACACGCAATAAATTTTGTTTCATTAAAAACAATCGTGATCAGGAGATCAAAAGGCCATGCTAAGTAAGCCTTCGATAACCAAATGAATCATTTTCACACAGGAAGCAACAGACTCTATGGAGAAGGATCACTAGATTCTAGCAGCACAAACAGGTAACAATGCTATTTTTCTAGTACTCTAGTCAAAACCATATTAATCCTACTTGAAATTGGCCACAGGCTTACCAATAGAAGCCTCCATATGTTAGGGCGCATATATGGTGGTACTCCACTCCAAGCTAACTCACGCAACTTCTCTGCACAATGCATATGAAAAGAATGAGGGAAATATTATAGCTTATGAAACTTCACACGTACAAGAAAATGTGATGCTGATGGGTGAAACTGGCTAATAAATCCCAGTTCTCTAAGAACGTAAAATCTAATCTATTTGCTGGTGAAACTGGCTACAGAAATCCCTACTTCCATACATCCAGGTCCGCATCATCTTATCAATCTACGGTCATCAAATCTTTCTTCACCAGCTAAACCTCCTCTATGGCCTTCCTCTAGTGCATGCAGCAATCTGGATTAGCACATTTCTCCTCAAGGTTGTTGAAAATGACTGAAGCATTTTGGAGAGCTCTTTGCCAAAAGTGGTGCTACAACCACCTACTCTTCAATGAAGGCATTTCTTATTGTATCTCGCCTTGGGGATCACTCAAGTAAGCAAGTACTTTAAATTGTATTTTTCTGTTATATGTTGCTTGATTATCCAGAATTATATCCTAAAAGCATGGTAATACTATCCATGTAGAAAGTTGTTCCATTGAATTGATCAGTAAGTTAGTCCATTTAAATTGATATCACAAGTTTTAGATATAGAAACATTTAACATATGCTATGGACTTGAATTATAAAGGTCTGAATATAAAGCCTAAGGTCAATCAACATGATTAATCCACAGTAATATACAAGCATATACCAGCATACCTAATGTAACTGTGGATCCTGATAGCTCCTTTGTGAATTTCATGACTCTAGCAGAATCTGTAGCTCTAGCACCCATGACAGACTTCTGAACTTCTTTGGATGTTATCTCAACATTGGAGTTTGTAGGTTTTAGCTTGTTTGTGATCATGTTATTGTTTAGCTGCTTGCTGGTACCCTGGGCTTCTGCCTACATTACAATTAAGATTTCTTTGTTCAAGTACTCAATTACTGAACTCTAGCAGATAAAAATACTACACCATATACAAAAATTGATGCCACGAATCTATTATCCGTATCACCTCCTTTGACATGTCCATTTGATCACTTGTGCCAGCATCATTTTCTGAGAAGCTCCTTCCAAAAGTTGATGATCGTAAGCTGGGATCCTCTGGTGGATCTGCTCTCCTGGTCAGTAAAACTTTACCAGGAATACTACGACCTTTAAGTAACCTTCATTGCAGGAAAAAAAAAATATAAGTGCCATTATTCAAGTCTAGCACAGCTCATGGTAAAAGGAGTTGAAAAGAAAAACACCTCCAGCCATATGAATGTCAAACTATGTCCCTTAACCATGTACAAGGCAATACTTTTCACCCCGCAAACAGATGCATGCCATCACATGAGCATGCATCAAGCAATCATTGTAGTTGTGTCCCATGACCTATCTCCACCGTTACAGAATTCCTCTAAACTCTTGCTCTCTCTCCCACCATATAAATAATATCAATTTTATCAACTCTACCTTGCAATTTTCAAGATCAAATGCAATTCGCATGAGTTTGAAATCATTTTCCAGATGACTACAGAATTTCATTTCCTCGGAACTTATAATCTTATTTACTAGAGGAAGATAACGAGATCCAGAGCTCTTTTAAACAAATGGATTATCAAATCTAAGTATAAATTACAACAATCTAAGGGGAATAAATGGAAAATGCCAATAATTAGGAATTGAAATCACATCAAAATCCATAAAAATTAAAAATTTTACCAAGAAAACCTACGACTTTAAATCCCACCGATCCAAATTCATGATTTCTGACAATAATTCAAGAGATCTGAAGCATTTTCTCAAATGGGTTTTCAAATTTAAACTAAAAAAAATCATTAAACACTGCAAAGATGAGAACTTTAACATAATAAGAAACAAGAATCCCTCAAGAAATAGAATTTCAAGACATACCCTTGAACATTTTTGAGGGTTTGATTGATTCTAGAATCCAAACTTGAATTATTGTCGCTGTTCTTCATGGTTTATCTTCGTGATGCCGTTATTTGTTGTTGCAGGTCTGCTACTGTGTAAAGTTGTAATAAAGGAGCATGCTTTTTGATTTGCTTCGCTTCTCTCTGTTTTCAAGTTTAGTCCTTTTTCCCTGTTCTTTAGATTAAAGATGGCTAATGATGCCCTTTTCACTTACCAGCGCAGAAATTTATATTCCAGCACAAAAATCAATTAGGGATTATATATATAATAATGTAATGACAGCTTAATCCAACTTCACAAAGTTTATTGCAATTGGTTGTTTGAGAAATTAAAAAGGGTATTTGACCACCAAATTAGGTATTTTTAAAAATGAAAATAAAAATATAAAAATAAATTTATATTTGATAAAATTTTAAAGTAAATTTTTGTCATGAAATATATTTATTTATCTCCATTATCTTAATTTCTTTTGTGTAACTTTAATAATTTTAAATTTACTTGGCATTCTCATCTAAAAGTTTTATTCTAACTATTAATTTACTCTCCAATCAAATTTTAAGAATATAATCCACATGAAAATAGTATATTTATCAAGAGAAATAAACAACCATTTTATTGATTAAATTTTTTTTTTACTGTAAATGGATTGTTGGGTCAACTTTTGCAAATTAAGATTATGTATTATTCTTTTTTTAAAAAAAAATTATATCTGAAGCCTGCCATTCATTTATATATTTATAAAAATTATTATTCTTACAATCTCTTCAAAATTAAATTTTAAATAATAAAGACATGATAAAATGGAAAGCAATTTTAGTCACCACCAACCAAATATTTCAAAAACATGACCAGACTTTCCACATTCTATTAAGGAAAATTATTCAATCACTTGGAAACTTGGATATGGTTTTATTAAAAATATAAGAAAATTGTTCAATTTATATTAATGGCTGGGTTAAAACCACATAGATTACACTTGTGCATCTAGCTTAATGCATTAGGATGAGTAGCCTTCTAGAAATCACAAGCAAATGTACAATTGCTAGTGAATCTCGAATTGAGAGGCTCTTTCCATGATTTAGCTTTTGAGTGTAGTTTATCAACTGAGATGGCGTTTAGAAATGTATCCGCGCGACATGAAAAAAAATGGCTCCGGAAGGTCCTGAAGACTAAAGACCCTGTATTTTTTCTATCGGTTGGAGGCGCTACCAAACTACCCTGGTCTATGCCATCGAGGATCGCAATGGAAGGCATCGCATGCTTAAGTACACACCAGAGCACATGCATTGTCTAGCCCATTCTGGGCCCCTCTTGCCCCTCCCAACACTGGAGTGGTTGCTGTCCAGAACTTAGCGAACAATCAGGTTATTTTTTCTTGATTTTGTTCACAAGTTTTCAGATCAAGAAAGAAATCTGATATTTGTTAACTGAACAGCTTTTGGTTTGCTATAGTAAGGGTGTGCTTTGCTGTTGATAAATCTTAAGAAACTACTGTCTTTGAAGTTTCAAAGAATATCAATTGTTGGATCTCTTCACCAATGAGAGAATGAGAGCACCTGATTGTCTCGCCGCATATTCAATTGGATGCAGGCAGAATAATGCGTGGTTAGAATAATATATTTGATTGGCAGTTCTGTGCTGAAATGGAACCTCTATGATACGATTTCTGCCTTAACATTCTAGTTAAAAAGCAACTTCAACGTTGTTGTCTTCTACAGAGATGGAAATGAATATATCACCTGTGATGCTATGAATGAATTGATTTGTTTTAAAATGAAATTAAGTAGTGTGGTGGAATCTTGAATCTGAAATGTGAAACAAGGGTTAAAACCATGCACCTAGCAGTAAAAAGTGCAGCTCATGAATCTCTGAGCTGCTCAAATGAAATTGGAAAATGTCTCTATTTTACTTGATCTGTAGCCCAGTAGGTTGAAATAAAAGTGGCATTCAAGATTGTAAATACAGTTTTTAAATCTTGGAATTCATAATGTTTTCGAACAATGTTTATGGCAATGTTGCCAAAGGTGAAAGTCGTTAAAGGACAGTAAATTATAAATCTAAAATATACTGTTCATGCTCTTGTAGAACAACTTCGATTGATCACAAACGAAAAGGTATGCATTTAAATAAGAACTTCTGATCTTCATATTGACTTGAATAATTGGTGTTCTAGTCTTTGAAAATGAATACTGTGAAGTTCAATTGAAAGATTCTTGCTCAAGTGGTCAAAGTTACTGTTGCAATTGGTCAGTGTTGAAAAAAAAACATTCTCCTGGACTGACTGGCCTGGCTTTAGAGTGGAGAATATTACCTTTTCTTGTCTGACCAGCTTAAATTTCTTGCATGTGATGTTGCTTTAGAGTCGAAACTCAGCAGCAACGTGCATGAAGAACATCTTACAAATAGCTGCATTTATCAAAATTACTTGGAAATAAGAAAGGGCAAGGTTATGAAGAAATACATTTTCATGTTCAAATTAGTAAAAGCCTCGTCTGCAATACATGGTTATGTTTCCCACAGAACTGGATGGAAGACATGGATTTATGTTCCCGAACTATAACTAGTTTGCATCAATGATTAAATGAGTCCATGGCTGCATGTTTATATGAAGTTGTTCTATTTGCCGAGTAATTCTTAACATGGAAATGCTAAACTCTCTACAAAATGTGGCATCGCAGATGAGGAAGCGAAAGCTTAAGAAAGAACAGGAAAGAAAAAAACTTGAAGCAGAGAAAGCCAAGGATGAGGAACTGTCAAGAAAGCGCAAGAGGGAAGAAAGACGGGAAAGGTATCGGGTGAGCCGAGATTCTTGAGCAAAGTCTGTTCCAATTCCCACGGTCTCTTTTTTGTACTGAGAATCGATGCGCAACCAAGAACTCAGATGTAAGCAACTGAGCTCACTGCATCATGGACCGAGATCTCGGAGTAAGCAACTGAGTTCATTGCATCATGGACGAAACGATATACATGTTATCACCATACCTTCTCTCGTGATTGTTCAAGCACCATCAACCTGGATTATTTTTTTTTCTGATCTATCGACTACTTCAGCATTGGTTGCAAAAACACCAGAAGCTTTATCTTGGCAAAAGCTGCAACAAGAAGTCTCTCTTATAGGCTTTTTACACTGTTGTATTGATAGTATTTGATATTTCTGTGGGATTTGAACAGGTGAGGTAGGTTGAAATTTCTTTTTTTGTAAGTAGATACTATCTGCTTAGAAAATTAATTAAATTTTTGTTGTAAGCTAAAAAAAAAACATTTTTTTTTCTGTTTTTGTTT
>Ga0325411_1005572_pt1 | contig 13926 bp, 5 predicted proteins | sample PopdelMetagenome_13_FD_206181 | JGI IMG/M metagenome (GOLD analysis project Ga0325411, IMG submission 206181) | Populus deltoides microbial communities from Bellville, Georgia, United States - Xylem-PdIQD-R4 | ecosystem: Host-associated > Plants > Phyllosphere > Stem > Wood/Secondary xylem... | reverse complement strand
GGCACCTGTAGCTGTTGATGAGCGAGCTGCTTGTTCTATGCGCAAACGGGCAAAAATGGCTTCTCAGCCTAGATCCCCTGATGTTTCTGCTGACTCTCCTCAGGTTGTTCTAGTCTCTAAAGACTGCCTTGCCACTGCTGCCACATTACCTCCACGGAGGCAATACTTGACAAGGAGCAAAGTCGTTGCCTCTGCTTTTGGCAGACTAGGCATGTCTGGCAAGATTGGTCCTTCCAACAGCTCCTCCTCGACTGATTCCAGAATTCAGGGAGGCACAGCTTCAACTCCATCATCCTCTCTTTGATATATTATGCTATTGTGGATAGGTGGCCAAGGACTATATCCTTGTGTCTATTTAGGTTTTTTATTGTATTGCATTCTAGTGTTGCCTTTGTAGGCCTGTTTTCCTGTTGGTGCAGTCATAGTTCTGCATGTTGCTGTGCTGTTTTGGATTGCTGGTTTGGGTTGCAGGCTGCTGCTGGATGTTTTCTTGCCTGCTGCGTTGATGGCTGGGGCCTGTCGGTAGGCTTGTTACTTGCTCTATGTTTGCTGTAGGAGTCTATTCCCTCAGCTCTGGTTGCTTTGTTTTGGGAAGCCTGTCCTCTCCTGGGAGCCCTTCTTGGGTCCGTGGCTATGATAGTTTTTGGATTGCTGGTTTGGGTTGCAGGTTGTTGCTGCCCATTCTGCTGGATGTTTTCTTGCCTGCTGCGTTGATGGCTGGGGCCTGTTGGTAGGCTTGTTTCTTGCTCTGTGTTTGCTGTAGGAGTCTATTCCCTCAGCTCTGGTTGCTTTGTTTTGGGAAGCCTGTCTTCTTCTGGGAACCTTCTTGGGTCTGTGGCTGAGATAGCTTTGTTGGTCTGCTGCTTGCGGTTCCTGCTGCTTGCTGGTCTTATTGTTGCTGGTTTCTAGCTCTCTTGGGCTGGTTGCTAGCTGGCTGCCTTCTGCAGTTGTTGTCTTCGGCTGCAGGTTGCTGCTGGGTTGCTGGTCTGCTTCTAGGTCCTGCTGGTTGTTGCAGGTCATGAAGAATGGTCGGTGGCTTGGTTGCCTTCTTGCAGGGGCTTGATGCTGCTGTGAACCTGGTTGAGACTCTCTCCCCACATGCTTAGGCTGCTGGTTCGCTACTGCTACTATGCTGCCGCTAGTGCAGGGTTGGTTTGCTGGTGTGGATGGCTGGCTGATGCGGTTTTTCTCCACTGTTGCTCTCCCTCTTTTGTGAGTAGGGGCAGCTACTGGTTGGATCATGGTTCTACCTGTGCTACCACTCTGCTAGGTTGGAAGGAATTCTGCCTCCTGTTTGCCGGCAGATGTTTCTTTGCGATGCCACTTTGAGGGAGCCTGTTCCCGTCAATTAGGTTATTCAATGGAGTCTATTCCCTTTATTTTCTGTTTTGCAAGCTTGTCTTGCATTGGTTTGTTGAAGGGAGCCTATTCCCTTTTTGTATGTCCTTTTTTGTATTGTTGGTTTCCAGCTTGTACTGCAAGCTTGTTTTACTCTTTTTGATCTATACAATACTTACATTTGATAAAAAAAAAAAGTCTTTGTAAAAAAATAAAAATAAATATCAATGCTAAAAGACAACAACAATATTTGTAAGCTAAATAAAAGATAGATTCCAACTGATTTCTTAATTTAAGCTCTTCATGGACAATCATCTCTACTCTTAATCACACAAGAACAACCTTCATCTAATGATATGAAACATGCATATACATAACACGATGACATAAAGACCTTGAACAAATAAATTGGTATATAAGAATATATTACTTGTTCTAGGCTATAAAATAATTCAATAAATGGATATTCCTTCCTCTACCGTGTTATACAAAATTCATGATATTTTGGACATTTAACCTGGAAGAAACCAACACCAAAAATCATGATTAACAAAATATTAATTTTGTATTTCTAAGTAAAAAATTACAGCTCATATCTTTTTTCATTGTCCGATGTTTAGGCATTTTATGCAAACAAAACAGTGGCCTGTATGACAGGGTGGTCTTTTTCTAGACAAACGACGTTGAAATGCTCTTCCAAATGGTTTCAATCTAATGTTGGCTTAGAAAAAAGAAGTTTAAGCATAGGATTTGCCAAAAATCTACTTGCCTCAAAAGTTTTAAAAAAGCTTTAGAATCATGAATAATAATATATAGAATGTCAATAAAACCATAACCAATTTGAAGGAAATTTCTTGTTTTTTTAGGTCATAACTTCTCAATCTTGATAACTCTCATTTTGATTAAAAAGGTCTTGTAAATGCATTTAATGTAGGCTAAGATGCATGTTTATGAAAGGAAGGAATTCGATGGCTCAAAATACGTGTAAAAGATTCAAAAGATTTAGGATTACTTCTAGACGATCTTGCAATGTTTTCAACTTATTATCCATTATGTTGCATGAACTTTTTTATATATATTGTCATAACCCAATTTTTGACAATTTTATTTTAATTATTATTATTATTTTATTTACTAAAAAGGATAAAAAAAATGATGATAATGATGAAAAAAAAAGTAAAATGAAATAAATGAAAAATGAATTAAAATTTGGGTTAAGGGCAACATGATTGGAAGTTTTGAGGTTTAATTAAACTTTGGAATTAATCTAATTAATCCAATCAAGGGTTTAATTGGAGAATTGATAAGTTTTGAAACTTAATTGAGCTTGGAATTAATTTAATTAATCCAATTAAGGGTTTAATTGGAGAATTGATAAGTTTTGAGACTTAATTGGACTTGGATTTAATTAAATTAATGAAATCAGGGACTTAATTGAAAAATTATCAAAGCATAGGGTTGATTCTTGTCAAATTTGAAAGAAATTAAAACCCAAGGACCAATTTGTAAATGGCTCTAAGATGCAGGGGTTCAGTTACAATTTACCCAAGGACTGGACTGCAAAAATTCAAAATGTCAAGGATCAAAACACAAAACACCAAAAACGGTGCCGTTTCTCAGCACTGTTCATCTTCCTCAACGCTTCAGCTGCTGGCTGCCACCATTACTCTTGCAATAACAGTCGATTGATTACCTGGTAACGGTGGAATTCTGTGGCTATAAAGCTGGAGAAAACAAAGAATGCGGAGGGGGGAGGGAGACAAAAAAAGGAGTCACGAATAGGGGGAAAAACTGGGGGAAAGGGGGCAGAACCGAGGGACTGAAACAAAAAAAAAAAAAGGGGACGAAGAGAGACAGAACCCAGGGAAACTTTTGGTCACTCAACCAGCAACAAATGCTCGTGCTTTTACCACCATTTGTCTTCGTCTTGAACAGAGAAGACTTGGCAGAGACACAAACAAAGAAGAAAAACTGGGGGAATTGGACTGAAAAGGAGAAGAAAAAAACAGGAGCTGAACCCAGACGAGAAACCAGAAACCAGAGAAAAGAATAGAGGAGAAAAAAAACCCAGAACCAACAAGAAAAAACCCGAAACAGAGGAAGAACAAGAGTCATCGCAGGAGCATACAAGGGAACCGAAGCAGAGCTTTGGTCGGTCATCCATCAAGCCTTCGTCTCCTGAATCAGAGAGCAAGCCAGGCGAACAAAAACGAAGAAGAGCCAGAGAACAAGAAAGCTTCGCCTCCAGCGGACTAGGTAAGTTCTTCCTCTTCCCCGCTTTTCATTTTAATTCACCGGCTACTGTTTACTTTGAATTTTAATTCACACATTCTAACTCATTTCCTCTATTCTGCTCATGCATGTGTGAAATCACTTCATGCGTGCTTTCTTTGATTTTTGCCCAGCCGGGTCACTAGCTTGGGCTAGTGACCGGGCTGGGCTGGCTAGGTCCACCCAGCCCATGAAATAGAAAAAATAGAAAATAAAAAATATGTATGCATGAATAAAAATAATATAAATTTATTGGTTTATTCACTAACGCCAGAGTCAGAAAAAAAAATACCGGTTTAAATTTATATTATTTTTATTCGTTGTATTTTATTTTATTTAGCTAGAAAAATAAAAAAATATGTGTATGCATAAAAATAAATTTATTTTTATTTATTTATTCACTGGTGCTAGAGTATGGAATAAAAAATATTGATCTAATTTTTTTCGTAGCTACGAATTTTTACCAAAGCCAGAGTTGGAATTATTCGAGCTCGAATATTCACTGGCGTCAGAATCAGGAATATTATAAGCAAATTATCAAAGCATAAACTAATAAACATTTAGCAATTTAAGACAAAACCAGTAATGCAATCTGCCTCAGGCAGAACGTTCAAGGGGTGATAATATCTTCCCTTTTACGTAACCAATCCCGAGCCATAGAATCTCTGTTGACCAGTTAGGGTTCCTAGTGACTGTAATACTAGGTGATGACTCCTTAGACAAGATATTTTCCCTTAAAAGAACCAGATGCCAGAAACCTGTTCTTTTTCCATAATTCAAGGAATTATTTTTTAGGGCCGCTGCGATGTCGGGTGCGATAGAATGGCGACTCCACTGGGAAACTTAGGATTAAGCTTTGTCTTTTGTCTTATTATTACTATTTTGTTTATTTGTTTATTTTTCTTGCATTTACTACTTTAGCATGCATCCTTGTTTATGTTGCCATGCATCACTTTACGAGCACACACTTTACAACCTATGATAAGTGGGGGAGTAACAATACCCCAATGGCTTTAGCTTGGATAAGACTTGTGAAACCATCCAACTCTCGCTTGATTGTTTACTTGGAAGTGGTTGATATGCCAAACTGATATTACTCAGGGCCTCTATTTTCACACTACTTGTAAGCCTTATATCGACCTTTCATGGACGATCATTAAGCATGCGAGAGACCCTTTGAAACTAGATAATGATCAACCCCTTGATGCACTCAACAATTAGGATCTTCTTACTAGGATGTCACCCTGTGAAGGGCAAGTTTGCATTTCATACACATTTTTATTTTTATTATTATTATTTATTAATATTTTTGCATAAATTGCATAATTTACATATTAGCAGGTTGAAATATAGGTTCCCCATTGAAACTCATCTATAACACTCGTTCGAGAAAAAGATAAATGGAAAATGAAGAAAGAGCTTAGTTGGAAGCTCAACATCAAAAAGAGATGGATAATCTTAAAGAAGAAGTCGCAAGGCTTACTAGTCTACTCGAGCAGGCCTTGAGAGATAAATCTGGAAAAGCAACACTTATAGCTCAGCCTTAAGGTATGCATGTAACTCATTTCGATCCACAGAATCTGGAGGCAAATAGGGTGTCATCTGAATTTCAACAAGCTATGCATTTCCAGCCAGCATACCCCATAAGAATGTCGTTTACCATTGATTCTACCGAGAAAGAATCTTAAAAGGGCACGATGGTAAAAGAAGAGGGTTTGGAAAAATGGACTGCCTTAGAAGAGAGGATAATGGCAGTTGAGGGAAACCATTTGTGTGACCTGGTGAAAGCTGTCAATATGTGTTTGGTACCTAACGTAGTCATTCCTAAGAAGTTTAGGGTGCTAGAATTCATTAAATATACAGGAACCCAATGTCCTGTAACTCATCTCAAGGCATACTGCAACAAAATGGCTGAGGTGGTTGACGATGATAAATTGTTGATTCATTTCTTTTAAGACAGCTTAAGTGGCGCTGCCCTGACTTGGTATATGCGATTGGATAATACCAAGGTTAAAAAATGGAAGGATTTAGTTGATACCTTCATGAGGCAATATAAGTTCAATATAGACATGTAAGGGGTGATAATATCTTCCCTTTTATGTAACCAATCCTGAGCCATAGAATCTCTATTGACCAGTTAGAGTTTCTAGTGACCGTAATACTAGGTGGCGACTCCTTAGACAAGACATTTTCCCTTAAAAGAACCAGATGCCAGAAACCTGTTCTTTTTCCATAATTCGAGGAATTATTTTTTAGGGCCGCCGCGATGTCGGGTGCGACATATATATATATGCTTCTCGATGCTCATTTTTCATTGTCAATATTTTTAAAATTTACCTCACCCTTGACCATAAGCTAATAGGACTTACTTTTTGCTCTAGCTCTTTTTAATTTTAATTTTGGTGTGCCTATTTTCTAGGACTTATCATGGATGCTCTACTATTTCTTTGAAATTTTACTTGGAACTTCCTTAATCTTTTTGTGACTTTTGTTTGCCTGTAATATGGTAGTGATATGAGTGTCAAGGTTTGTTGCATATATATATATATATATATATATATATATATATATATATATATATATATATATATATATATATATTATTTTTTTTTACTAGGAATTAAAGAAGATCTTTTCTCCTTTCAAACACGAATTGCTTATATTGATAATTATTGATCTCGTTCGATGAAGTTTGCTCAAACTAGCATATAATTTTTTATCATTAGTTCATGATTTTTGAATATATTGTGCCTCATTATATATAATTCCAAAGAAAAATATGTGATATTGGAGGCAATGATGGTTTCTCACATTTTTTTTATTGTGGCCATTTAAGGGTAGGTTGCCTCTTACTATTCAGACAACATATTATAGGTTATGATATTCAACCTAAAGTATGTTTTATTTATTTAATTGATTTTCCATCATATTCTCTAATACGATGGAATAAGATGTCAAACATTGTTTTTAAATAAACAAGGAGTTATTTTTTGAAATCAAAATGATATTCAATTTCTATTAAAGAAATGTGACTCGTACATTTAGAAGGGAGCTTTTCATAAATCCAAGTGGGCTTGCTATAAAGTTATACTAGGTCCTCTAAAATTAAAAGAAATATAGAAAATGGAGTTGCCACTTGGTAAAATGACTAAAAATTCTAAAATATATATTGGTTTCAAAGATCTATTATGAGAAAATGTTACACTAGATTTATGTGTTCCCATAATATAAAGAGGAGTGGCAGAAACACAAGAAAAAGAGTCATTGATGTGTTCTGCAAGTGAAGAAGGTTGTTGCTATAGAAGAACACCACCGGTAGTAGCTTGTGGGTGGCCGACTAGTTAGGCTGCAACGTTGGTTTGGAGGGAGAAATCAACAGCAACAACAGAGTCTATTCGAGAGAGGGAGATAAGAATCTGATGGCGAAAGATTCTGATACCAAGTTGAGAAGAAGTAGGAGGCTTAACCTTTAGTTAGTCAATCTTTTTCAATTTATATGTGTATGACAATATACAATAAAAAAGGTAGAAATTACAACACTAGAGCAGTGCCTCTAATATTTCATATATATACATTCTATAATATTTACTTTCAACATGTCCAGTTCTTAACGCGCTGATTTCAAAATCATGAATTTATTTTTCTAACTAAGTCGACGTTAACATTGTCTTTTTAAAAAAATACAAAAAATATTTGGACAATGGATCCAAAAGTGTAAAATAGATTATATGGATGGCCTAAAAATGCATTTATGAACCAATGAGACAAATCTAGGCTAAAGAGGAGGATTGGTCACTCCAGACCAAAATGATGGCTTAAAAACGCCATAAATTTTAATTCAACCATTGGACCGGGCTCAAATATTTAGAAGAGTGTTTAGAGGCTATTTTCTTGCAATCTTTTTCCACGCGTACAATTGAATCTTGAGATATTGAAAATATCACCCTAGGGCCTAGTATGAGCAATTTTGTTATTTTTTTTTTGTCTAATTCAGATTTCTTGCTTTGTTTAATTAGGATTTTAAAGGATTTTTATTTTGTTTTCTAGTTGAGGTAGAATTTCTGGCCCCTTTTAAGGTTTTGAATACCTCCAAAGAAGACAAACATTATCTTTATTGTTTTAGAGAGAATAAAACTATGAATTTGAGATTCACGTCTATAGCACCTTTCGCTCATCAAATTCTTGTGTTTTGTATTTGTTGTTGTCTTTAGCTTCCGCATGCATTAGAAGGGATTCTATTTTTAATTTGTTATCAAATATACTCATTAATCATGTTTTTTTTAAAAAAAGATTCAACATTTTGAACCCATTGTGATTAGCTTCAACCATTACCATAATTAATAGTTTTATCGATAAAATTTTTTATTGATATTTTCACTAACAATCCTTTGGCAAAAAAATTACTAACGGATTTATGGACAGAAACTGTTAATTGGTAATGTCATTTTTGTCGGTAAAACAAAACACCAATGGTTTTACAGATGGAAAATGTGCGCAAAAATAAATAAATTACCTACTTTAATACACCGACAGAATAATTTCATCAGTGATTGGTAGTTGCATTCGTCAGAGCAATGGCAACATTGGAGGAGGAGGAGAAGGAGGCTGGTCGTTCCTGGGACCATATGGCCAAAAAGGAGATGCATACGTACCACACATCTATGATCTCATATCCATGACCATTTGGTGCAGTTGTTCATAATCCACCAAGAGTTGCTCATATTTTTCGGTGAGATGAGTCGTATATAGTTGCAAGGCCACGAACTCCTGAGAGTGGGTGCTCAATACCAACTGTGAGCTCTCAACGGTTAAGACACTACGGGCCACCCGCAAGTTCTTAGTCGTAGTGTTGGAGAGTCCGTACACTCGATTTCTATCGAATACACGAGACGATACTGCCTGCATCCACAAATTCGGATCGAAATCTGAGTGGGTCAAAGGATCATCCCCGTATCTCTCCCTTAACTAGTTGTTATATGTCTCTTGGAAATAAAAAATAAAATCATCAAATTCAATTCAAGAAAATAATAACTTACAAAAGAAAATGGTTGAGCGAACATACCACAAAGTGTTGAGCGCGGTTGTCGATGAACTGTTATACCCCTTTTTTTCGGTCTTCACTCCGCACGTGCATCTCCACAAAAAAAACTCCATTGGGTTTGGCTCATGTCCAAGAGTCATAGCCTACAAGTTACATATATTTATAAATAACAACAAATTAATTAAAGATAGATGTGATTAAAATTAATCTTGTCATCCGCTTACCATGCAAAACAAAAGGAACAGAGCCACCAGTGTGCATAGTAACCGAGCTGTGAATTTGCTGTCTTCAGTTTGCCGCATTGGACTGTGAGCATCGTGTGAAATGCTCGGACGTCATGTGTTAAATATATTTCACCCATGTATCCTCCGGGATGTATGGCGGCCTGAAATCCTTCCAAACCATCACATCATTCCAGCCAGGCAGAGTGTTTTCCTTGGCATATTGTTTAGCCTTTTTTTGTGCCTCATACCAAAAATCACTCAACCTACATAATAAAAACATATTCTATGATTTAATGACAACTAAAATTTTAATATTTAAAATAAAAAATAATTATTGTATTGTTTTTATTGTTATGTAGTTGTAGCGTGATTTTCTCAAACCCTCATCGCAACATTGTTATTTTCTTTATCCCATTCAAATTTACCTTTGCATTAACAATTTATCAAAAATAAATCAATATTCTAAATAAAGTAAATGAATTTACATAAAAAATAGTTAAAATTTTAAGTTAACACTAACCTGAAATCTTGAAAATCATGCATTGATATGAGGTTTCCAATTAGGATGTTTAGAAATGTGACTCCATTGAAACAATGAAATCTCCATTGATAATTTAAACACCGATATTATTACCTAGACGACCTCAATATTTTTGAACCTGAAAATCGATAAAATTAATAAAATATTAGTTTTTCATAAATTGTTAAACACGAACAAACTCAATGCAAAACAAACTTACATTGAAAGGTTGTCCTTTCAATGCACCTCATATTGCAGGTGAATAGATCTCGCTATGAAGGAACACCGTCTCTTATGTTATGGAACAACACTAGAAGAGGCAGTGTCATGAGTCAATTCAGGTGCCTTTTCTTGCATGGCACTCAATGACATGTTGTCATCATCGCTGCTAGAAGAACTAGCTGTGATCACGTACTCACAACGTGAAAAGAAATGGAAGCACCTCCACTATATTGGAGACTACCAAGAATTTTCAATCCTGCAAATATTCAACATATATGCCACAAACGAGTTGATTGTAATTTATTTCTACCAACGTGATAATGTTTTTAATCCTGAATTGACAACAAATCTTTGTAATTAAATTTAATCCTATATATTTAGCTAACATTTATACTACAAATTTGACAATAACAATTAAAATTCAACAAAACAATAAAATATTATTGCAACGTAGACAATAAAATAGAAAAAACAATCATTTAATCTTATAAATTTAACAAATAACAATTAAAGTTCAATAAACACAATAAAACATTATTGCAATGTAGACAATAAAATAGACAAAAACAATACAAAAACAAATATAAGCTTTAGGAATGAAAAATGCTTACCTTAATGTCATACTTAATTTTAGAGTTTATCTACATGTGTTTAAAAAACAAAAACAAAACAAAAATACATTGTTAATAAACTAAAGAAAAAAATAACTCAAAAGATTCACCACACATACCTTTTAATTGTGTTGATGGTAAAAACTTTAAGTTCTACTATTGTCAAGAGAGGATTTGAGTGAGAGGATTAGTACAGAGTGAAAAGAGAATTGAAAAAATGAGAGAAAAAAATGAACTTCCAGTAAGCTCGCTGGGTTTTATACTATGTTTTTACTGATAGAATTACCGACGGACTGTTAAATAATATTATTTTTAATTAATCTGTTGGTGATTCCCTTGGTACATTTACCTTGAAATTTTTATTTTGCACTAGAATTTTCAAAAAACCATTCATATTTTTTACTGTCTGTCCATGATTCTATCGGTAAAAAATTATAAATAGTACACAGTTAGAAATGCATTAATTACCTACGCGCTGTAATTCGTAGTCCATCGGTAATTTCCTCAGGAACCTGACAGAACTTTAATTGCCATCGACATGATAAGGGAAACGATTCTCATCGCCTCTAGAATACAATAAGGGACACAAATCGTCAATGTTTTCATAAGTGTTTTGGATGGTGAATAGTTCCAGGAAGAGGGGAATAATTCCCCTTGACTCTGAAATACACTAACGGACACAAATCGTCGATGTTTCCATCGGTGTTTTACACAATGAATAGTTCCAAGGGAAAGGAACAGCTCCCCTCGCCTCGTCGATGTTTTCATTGGTGGCGTTGATAGTGAACAGTTCTAGGGGGAGGGGAACAGCTCCTCTCGCTTCTGGAATACACCAATGGACACAAACCATCGGTGTTTCCATCAGTGTTATGCACAGTGAATGATAGATTGCATTTGCATTCCCTATCTATCCATCTTGCAAATTCTTAAATTGAAAGCTGAATACACAACACAATAACACTAGTTAACATAAAAATTATAAAATAAATACTTCTTTCTTGAGAATTTCATCGATAACTATATATTACATTATCGTTTGTGGCATTACAATATGTTTGTGTTTTCATAGTTAGTTAGAATTGTCTTCTTCTTTTTCAATTGACCTGTCGTCAGCTCCAACATAATCTTCTACATTGATATCGTTGCTATCATCATCTTCATCGACTTGTGCTTGTCCACTAGAGCGCAAAACAACATTCAATTTCTCAGTGTCAACATCAACAAAAATATTATCGAAGACGTGAAATTTTGAATTTTCTTTCAAGTCAATCGATGGAGAAACTCGATATGATTCAACCAACTCACTTATTTGAAAGAAATCATCTTTGATATTTGAGACATCGTTCTCATCTTAAACAACCTTGACACAACTCCTAAGTTTGGTTTTCAATATGGATAATCAATCAACTCTTGAACAATCCTTTCTAAAGGAAGGGGTGTATGTGTAATAAACTTGCTGGCATTGCTTGATAAAAACAAAAACATCGTTAATGTTGTGGTGTCTAGCTTTTGGAGTTAATTTCGACCAAATCAAGTTGGGCATCTACTCTAATTCCTTTGTCAGTGGTGTCATACCAATAGCATTTGAATAAAAATACTCTATTCTGCTTGCTATGATATTGCAATTCAATTACCTCTTCTAATTTCCTATAATAGTCAACTTCAAACTCATTAAAAATCGATCCCTTAACACAAATCCCACTGTTACATGTTTTTTTACCCTACTCATATTCTTTAGTATGAAACACATACTCTTTGCCAAGACATTGAAAAACTTCATTTTCTTTCGGCTTTGCATAGTAAATTTATAAACAAAAGTAGACATGAAAACGAACTTTTACTTCTTTCAAAAATCCTGAAAACTTCGAAAGTAGTAAACTGATAGATGATCTTCCTTGAGAGAGAGTGAAATATAAAGAAATAGTCATTTGAGAGGCGACCCACCTTGTCAATAAAAAAATCCATAAATTTTTAGAAATGGTCTAATTCTTCCAGGCGATATGCCCGTTGATGAAAAATACAAAGATTTTTTGGAAGTGCTCAAATTGCTCTAGGCGACCTACCCGTTGGTCCAAAAATATGGAGCTTTTTTAGAAGTGGTCTAATTGTTCCAAGCAACCTGCCTGTTGGTAAAAAATATAGAGATGTTTCAAAAATTATCTATTTGTTCCGACGACCTGGCTGTTGGTGAAAAATATGAAGATTTTTCACAAATGGTCTAATTGTTTTGAGCGACCTGCTCATTGGTGAAAAATACAAAGATTTTTCAAAAGTGGTCTAATTATTCCAGTCAACTTGCCCGTTGGTGAAAAATATGAAGATTTTCCAGAGGTGGTCTAATTGTTCCACGCAACCTGCCCGTTATGTATGAAATACGAAGATTTTTTTGGAAGTAGTCTAATTGTTCCAAGCGACCTGGTTGTTGATGAAAAATACAAAGATTTTTTTGAAGTGGTCTCAGTTCACCACAGTTAAACAACACATAATTATGTGCTTATCTGAATTTTATTTATGACAAATATATTCCCCTGACAACATTTTTTAGTGCGGGTCGTCCAGGATTGGAGAATATTGATAAGTTCCCACTCGAAGGCACTTCACCACAATCATCATAACATGGTACACGATTCATTCTTGTTCTCAAATGAGGCTCGAAATAATATGAGATAAATGTTGAGATCTACTCAACAATATATGCCTCACATATCAATGCCTCAACATGCACCTTGTTTTTTTATCTTTTTCTCAAGGTTGAACAAGTACCTGCATGGAATAAAATGAATATTTTCAATTTATAAAAACAATGAAAATAATATCGAAGATTACATTGCATATGTAATCTCTAACCTCTCGAATATATACATCCATCTATACTAGATTGGGCCTCCAACTTTTGCCTCATACGGTAAATGTATGGCTAGATGCTCTATAGAGTCAAAAAAAGATGGAGGGAATATCATCTCAAGTTTGCATATTGTCTCGATGATATTCATTTTAAGGCTCTTAATGTGTTGTGTCTACAACTTGTTAGAGCATATATCTCTAAAGAAATGACTGATCTCCGTGAGTGTATCTCATATCTCTTTTAGTAATAAATCACAATAAGTTAATGGAATGAGTGTTTGCATAAACACGTGGCAGTCATGGCTCTTCATTCCATACAATCTACAATCCTCCAAATTAACCAACCTTGATATATTCGAGGCATGTCCATCAAGAAAAAGCAGACTCTTCAGCCATGGTACACTAGTAGTTGTGCATTCTTGTCTAAGGTGAAGCTTGCTTTGGGCTTTGCGATCCGTGACCCAGCATAAACCAACTTCATAATTTATGGTGACAAAACAACGTTATATCCATTCTAGCCTTCATGTTGTCCTTTGTCTTCCCCTTCACGTCCATGATCGTGTTGAAAATGTTTTCAAACACGACACGTTCTTTTCTATGTGTATGACGTTAAGGTTACGACGAAGGAGATTGGTCTTCTAATAAGGAAGCTCCCAGAAAATATTTTGTTTTACCCAGTTGTGGGTCAAACCAAAACCAGGAAACTTCAGCTTACCAGATTGGAAACGAAACACAATATCACCGTACTATGACACCACATCATACAATTCTTCACCGGAAAAACACGGGGGTGCACCATCCTTTTCAACTCTACCAATAAAAAAATCATATATGTTCTTTCTGTACTTGTGATCC
>Ga0325411_1005570_pt1 | contig 13928 bp, 4 predicted proteins | sample PopdelMetagenome_13_FD_206181 | JGI IMG/M metagenome (GOLD analysis project Ga0325411, IMG submission 206181) | Populus deltoides microbial communities from Bellville, Georgia, United States - Xylem-PdIQD-R4 | ecosystem: Host-associated > Plants > Phyllosphere > Stem > Wood/Secondary xylem... | reverse complement strand
CTTTTTCCATGAAAAAACAATGACTAGTTTATTAGGAGTAATTTGATATTTTTACATAGTACACTAATTATTATTAAATTAATTAGAACAACATTATTGTTTCACATTTTTCATTACAGTAAGATTATTAAATTATCTTTAAAAATAAAAATTAATAAAATATCGTACAAGGATTAATTTCATGTTTGCCACTTCAGATTTTCAAAACAACCTATTTTTACTTGAAACTGGCTTTTTTTTTTAAAGGTATCCGTGCACCAATTAATTATTAACACATAATTATTTTTCACTTTCTTTTCATAAAAATGTAATTCTAATATTTTTCATTTTAAGAACAATGGATTTTTTTGTTCCAATTTTTTTGCTACCATGTTAGCTAAAAAATTCTAATAGCTGATTCTTAATATATTATTTTTTTAATTATTTATTCTTTTTAGCAACAGATTTTTCATTGGTAAATCCATTGCTAACATTAAAAAATTAATATATACATAATCCGTTGTTAATTCATTGCTAAATCAACATCCCAATTATTTATTCCGTTACTAAAATCTGATGCTAATGACCCTCATTTTTAGTAGTGAACAGAAAACGGATTTTCCAGCTTCGACTTGGTGCTTTCAAGTCGGGGACCGATGGCTGCGAAATTGTTGCTAAAAACGTCTTCGATGGCGACTCCATCGATGATCCCAACAGACAACTAGGATCAACTTCGACAGCTGCAGCACCTAATTCATCTGATCACCTTGCTGCAAATTCATCCAGCTCTTTGACAGAGCAACAATCCACTCCTCTCACACCTCCAAACACTCTACTGCCACACATAATCGCAGGTATAGCCTGTTCAGAAACACCCTCATGCATCTATCTAGACTAGCAAATCTTGACACCTGCTCCCCCTCTGGAACTAAAAGAAGATTCAATTTCAAAGACTCAGAGGCACACAGCAGGTTTACGTACTAAGACCCTTCTCCTTTCATGCATGTGTCGATCAGTACTCCTTATATATCCAGTATTGTTTTTTAACATTATTCACAACAATTAGTTAAAACTGCGACTGTTGCTTATGCATTGTCTCTTTAAGTTCTTCGCCTTTTTTTCATACAGCCATCCTGGTTCACCACACCGACAATCCTACCGTTGAAGCTGAAAATATAGTGCAAGATTCAGCTTCAGATTCCCAGATCGCATCTCCGCAAGCAACTAGACAGCAAGGATCGCCAACACCGCCCACTTAGATGAATCTTCTTCTCATCTAATTATGTTGTTGCGCTTTCTTTTTATCCCTGCAAAAAGATGCTCATTAATTAATGTGACACCTCCTGCTGCTATCCCATGGACTACGACTCATCCCTCTTAACTTTGCATCAGTTTTCCCTACTGCTCCCCATGCCTTGACTCTTCTGTGATACAACTAAGATCCCTCTGTTTATATGTACTCTTTTGTTTTCATTGGTTTAGCTTTCTCTTGGCTAACATGTGTTCATCAAATTAATTTGCAGGCAACTCTCACTCTTCTAATTACCTTCGTTGCTCTAATACCTCCTTTCACCGTTACTTTCTTGCAGATATGCTGCTTTCCAGTCTTTTTTGCGTTCAGTGTGTTTTTCTGCTGTATAAACTGTACGATGACCCTGTCTTACTTGCTATGCTACATCTTCTGTGACCATATGCACACCGCTTCTTTTTATTTTGTGATTTGTTCTTAATTATCTAGCTTTTCGGATTTCCAAGACAGCCCCGAGTTAATGGGCTTCAACTTTTTGCTTGGCCTATGTAAACAGCGAAGGCTTTGACTGTAGAAGACCAGCACTAGCAGAACGGAGGTACCTCATCTAGTTACAGTACAAAAAACAGAGCATTTTTTTTTTCAATAGCCCTCTCATAATTCAGTAAGGATTCACACAATAAATTTATCAAATTATTCTTGGAAGAGAGAAACACAAAGGCTAGTTTTTAGGGATATTTTTGAATTTTTACATGGGATATATTTGTTATCATAAAATTGGTGAGGAATATATATATTTTTTCCTTTCTTGATTGTCTAATGTAAAGTCTGAAATATCCTTGAAAATAGAGGGTAAAGTCCGAAATACTCTTAACTACCCATGTGAAGTCTAGCTTTTTGGACTTTTAAAATCTTATTGTATTGTTTTAATTATTTTTCTGTATTTGTTTTAAATTTTTTTATTTATTTTTAATTTTTAATTTTATTATTTTATTTTATTTTTATGTCATATTTGGTCCTCTTTTTTAATTGATATTTATTTTTCTTTTCACCCTTTTTCTAATTGATTTTCTTTTCAATTTCATACTTGTTTTTTGTTTTTTTTAATTTAATTCTTATTCTTTTCATTATAATTTCTTTCAGTTTTATTTATTTTTTTAGGTTCACCCCTCATTGTTTGATTTTATTTGATTTTCATGCCAAATTTTATCCTTATTTTTTCAATCTTAGTTTTTAATTAAACACGACTCAAGGGTTGATCTCAGGCAAGTCCTAGGTCCCAGATTGAGTGAGTTGGCCAAGGTTACCCAAATCAACTTAGCCTAAAAAAATTCAACAGGTTTTTAAAGATTTTCACAAAGAAGTTGCGTCCTTATTTTTTTAATCATGGTTTTTAAACCCGACCCTAAGGTCGACCCCCGGGCAAGTCCCGTGTCACAGGTCGAGTGGGATGCCTAAGGTTACTCGAGTAACTAAATTTTTTATTTTATAAATACATAAAAATGACATTATTTTGGTCAAAATTTTATAAAAACAAATTCAATGGGTTTTAAGATGGGTTTAAAAAAAAAGAATTTAATGAAGAAATTGGATCATCATTCTTTTGATAATGATTTTTAAATCTGGCCCGAAAGTTGACCTCAAGTAGCTCCTAGGTCACAGGTCGAGTAAGTTGACCAAGGTTATCCGGATCTGCTAATTTTTTTATTCTGCAAGAATGACAAAATTAAATTTTTTTATAAAAATTTAACAAATAAAATCAACAAGTTTTGAAAAAAATTAACAAAAAATTTAGTCTTCATTCATTTGATTGTGGTTTTTAATTAATTTTTTTTCTTGGTTTAATCCCTTCGCATTTAGTTCATTGAGAATTTTGCTTTGTGATTTTTTCAGGTTTTGCTTTTTATAATGTGGTACCAGCCTCATAACCGAGGCCACAAGTTTAGAATGTTAGCTTTAGTGGACTTTTATTGTTTTAGCGTTTTGTTTTTAAATTCTGTTTTTCAACATTTGATTGGTTTTGAATTAGTCTATTTTATTTTTTTCATCTTATTTTCTTTAGGGTTATCCCAATTTAATATCCCGAATCGCAGATTTGATGAGTTAACCCAGGTTAATTAATGTTATTTTCTTTTATTATTTCTTTTTATATACTAAATATTAATTTTTTATTAATTTGATTTATTTATTGTCATTATTTTTTTAAGAATTATTAAATTAACTGAGATTATTAAACTCAGTATACTCAATTCTCCCAATTTTTTCAAATCCTGAGTTTCACATAGATTTTTTTTATTTAAAAAAAATAATTTAACCCGTGATATACAATGTAGCGTAAACTATCTATTTGGAATTACTAAAACAAAACCTATTTTCTTTATCAATGGAAAATCTTAGTACCTCTCCAAATCCGAAGGAAAAATAATCCTTTCCTCCATTGTCCACCCTAAAATAATAAACACATGGTGATTACCATTTACTGCAGAGTAGAGGAGTTAATAAAGGAAAATGAGGGTAAATAAAAACAAATTAACATCAGACAAAACTTGTGCCCCTCAGCACTCACCTCAATCGGTTCAGACACTATAAATACAGGCAAGGCACTGGTTGTGTCAAGCAGACTCATCCATAATAACCGTCTCTCTCTCTCTTTTCTCGATTTCCTGTCTCGTTTTCATCGCTGAACACAATCGACTCAACTATGGTCAGAAAATTCTTCGTCGGCGGCAACTGGAAATGTGTATGCTCACTTTTATTTACTTTACCATTACTTGTTACTGTTGCTCTTCTTTTTTTTATCATAATTTGTGATCGCCATAAATACTTAGACTGTATTTCCGACATGGATTTTGGGTCTTAATTGAGATTAATTTGCTCTTTTTTTTGTCGGGGTTGCAGAATGGGACCGCTGAGGAGGTGAAGAAGATTGTCACCGTGTTAAATGAAGCTGAGGTTCCATCTGAGGATGATGTCGGCAAGTTTTTTTAAGTCATATTTACAACTCTGCATCAATTACATGCATTTAGTGAAATCTGACTTTGTTTGGAAAGTAGAATTCAACTCAACTTGAATCTGGACTTGTGATTTTGTTTGAACCCCACGTTACTGTTTGCAATCTAAGCTGTGATTTGGGATCATTGAATTTGATGCATTGGTAATCCATAAATCTTCTCGTGATTTTTCCTTCTTTTTTTTTTTGAAATGGAAGTGAACAGATATTTTGAATCTTTTGGAACAAAAGGAAGGGCACAATTTGATTTTATACACTGAAGCCATGCATGTCAGCGGCCACGCGTTGGCCTAAGTTGCCATTACCTAACTTCATTTTATATTTAGGATTTAAACCAATATGGAGTTCCTTTATTTACTTCATTCCTAAATTCATTTTATATCAAGAAGTTGCTGTTTTTCTTTGTGAGCTGTGTGCTGTACTATAATTTTGTTCACATTGCTCTAGTTTTTGATGGTGCAGCGGGCCTTTCTTTTTTTTATTTGCAGAGGTTGTTGTGAGCCCTCCATTTGTGTTTCTTCCTGTGGTAAAAGGTTTACTGCGACCTGATTTCCAAGTAGCCGCCCAAAATTGCTGGGTTCGCAGAGGTGGTGCTTTTACTGGAGAGATTAGGTATGCCAATGCTCGTTTAATCTGTATTTGGGTCAAACCATAAAGGTGCTGGTTCTAGTCTTGAGACTGTGACTACCAATTGCCATTTCATGTAAATGTGCTAAAGATAAGGACTATCTCCATTTCGCCCTTCTTAGTGCCCCATTTCATTGGGACTGTGACTACTAATTGCTATCGCTTTATGGGCTAATATACAATATCATCTGAACAGTATTTTTATATATCTTTGTAGTTATCAATGCCATGTCTGTGACTAATAGTTTGTTGTGTTTGGATGGGAAAGAAGAGTCCCAATTGGTTGACATGTGATGGTTACAAGATATGGTATATCAATGTTGTATGAACAAGTTAAATTTTAAGATGATCTTTAGCTAGAGAGGGACAGGTTTTATTTTTTGTTTTGAATATCTGTTCCTGAGAACTTTTACTTTTTAAGTACTAACAATATATTTGATCTTTTTACTCTCATTTTTGTTGCCTGACTGTTGGGAAGTCTATGTCTCTTGTGGACAGCGCTGAGATGCTTGTGAATTTGGGCATTCCCTGGGTGATTCTTGGCCATTCTGAACGAAGATCTCTGTTAAATGAGTCAAATGAGGTAAACTATATGATATTGATGTGCATATCTTATACACTAAACATATGTTGTTTAGCATGTACAACTATACCTTCTATTAAGCTTTTTCTTTATTGGTGTTTCAACTGTGTATTTGTGTATTTTTAAACCATATTCATATGCCTGCATCTGTAGTTTGTTGGAGACAAAGTTGCTTATGCACTTTCTTTAGGCTTGAAAGTTATTGCATGTGTCGGTGAGACACTTCAGCAGAGAGAGTCAGGATCTACAATGGCTGTTGTGGCTGCACAAACAAAAGCAATTGCAGGTAATTCCCTATTGTTGAGGTAACAGTTTCTCAATTAAAATTTTTGGTAATGTTGGTTCTGTATCGATTCAAGAATGCTTACTTGTAGGCCATGCTTATAGAGAAGTTATTGCATAGCTAGTTTGTAATGATGCCTTGCATTAGTAGAAAAATAGGTCCTTCTCAACAAAGGGAAAATAAATCTTTCCCAAAATACCTTTTCATTTACACCTCGATTTAAATAACTATTCATTCTTTCTTTGTTTTTATTGTGTCATATTCTCCTGCAGCTAATGTTTCATATTGGGACAATGTTGTTTTGGCCTATGAGCCAGTTTGGGCCATCGGTACAGGAAAGGTTGCAACACCTGCTCAGGCTCAAGAAGTAAGTATTATATCGGTTCAGTTGTCCTGCCAATATTTACACTTGCAAATTTGTTACACTTGAGCTCATGTATTCTCTACAGTGTCATTGACAATTTTTGAAGTTGTTTGTGTGAGATTGTTAAATCAACAAAACTATTATTTATATCAACATAAAATCATTGGCTTCTGCAGTCTTTCAGCCAGAACTGTTATTTATATCATCTGTTTTGTGAGATCAACAATGTGATAGCTGAAAGATTATACATGTTATTGTAATGCTCCCCTAGCTGAAAGATTATACATGTTATACTTGAGCTCTTGTATTCTCTAAAGTGTCATTGACAATTTTTGAAGTTGTTTGTGTGAGAATGTTATATCAACAAAAACTATTATTTATATCAACTTAAAATTATTGGTTTCTTCAGTCTATTGGCCAGAGCTGTTATTTATATCAGCTGTTTTGTGAGATCGACACTGTGATAGCTGAAAGATTATACATGTTTTTGTAATGCTCTCCTAGCTATGTGATCTTCATCTAAGCAGTCTATATGATGGACTCTGGTTGAATGATGATAAACAGCTTAAATACTTCTTGACATGCATGTGTCTGTAAGTCCTTCCCTCTCTCAATTTCCCTAGTCTTTTGGAACAAAGTCGAGCCGCTTAACTAAATAGGCTAGGTGACATGTACCCAAATTCTTGTCAAGTCTAAAGCCGCTACTAGCGGGCACACAAAAAAAAATTTGTTCCATAAATTATTTTACTAACCCACCCATACCATTTGTTTTGTCCATTTCATTGCTAAAATAATCTATCTGAATCATTTTTCATATTGTTTACATTATTCATTGGATATGCCAGGTCCATCTTGAATTGAGGAAATGGCTCCATGACAATGTTGGTGCTGAAGTTGCTGCGTCAACTAGAATTATCTATGGAGGTAACTTTGTCTATTTTTCACTCATTATGAGAACTCTTGCTGTTGTTAGATGTGTTATTGGATACTAACTAGAAAGTTTCCCACGCATTGTTGTGGATGTTTGGCCAAAGTCCTTTTTCTAGACAACTATTGCTCAAACTATGTTTTCTTGAGAATTTTATGGTAAAATTCACACAAGACATCATCAATGGGAAAATTAATACTTATCATATGGTAGCTTTAAGTGCAACTAATCATCCTTGGTTTTTATTGAATATATATATTGATGCTTGAAATTAATAGGCTTTGGTTTGGAATTTTCAAAACCTAATCTTGTTTGGTTCAACTTTGATTAATGACTATCTTTTAAAATAAATTGGTCTTAATTTGAAATATCCATTGGAGTCTTTAAATTTATCAATTTTGAAACAAAGATCTTAAAAATTTGCTATTATTTTTCTTGTTATATTTTATTTTAAAGTTCATTTAAAAAGATTAAATGTATATTAAGTTATTTTCAATTTCAAAACCCAAAAATAAAAAATAAAAATCCCAAAACAAGCCAAAACAAGCCAAAATCAAATCCGAGATGCTTTAAAGCTTAAAAAAAAATGATCAAAGTCCAAAGCTCAAACCCAAGACTGAAGTTTAAAAACAAAGTCAAAGCTCAAAATGCTTTCAAGGGCATAAAAAAGAAAGGGAAGCTGAGTAGAGAAAGGACAGATGGCAAGTCACGATTGAATACTATCAAGCTCTTGTATATACAGTAATGTTGGTATTATTATTAATGTAACAATAAAATTATAAAATGGCAATAAGGGCTCTTATTGGAGACAGCAAATAACTCTCCAAATAAATATTGCTTTCTTGTCAGAAGTTCAAATATCAAATAATAATTCAAAACAAGCTGTTTTCATTCACTGTCTAGAGAAAGTTGCCCCTTCCTCCAATCTCCCAGGACTAAATTATCTTGCTAAGCCCACCCTCTTGTCCATTCTTTGCTTGAATTGCATAATTGTGTTCTTGTGCATGCTTGGTCCATTCTGAACTTCTGGTTGTTAATTGTCACTCTCTCAACACTTCTTTAAATAATGGCGAAGGCAAAGGTCTAAAAAGGAGGTCTGAACTGAACTTTAACATTTGAACGAGACTGGTCCTCGCCATTATCATGTTTTATACAGCAAGTATTTAGTTAAGTTCTGTATTTGAAAAATTACAACCCTGGACAACTTTCATCTGGAAACTGAAGCATCTGCACCCTACTACTTTCATTCTTCTTATCATCTTTTTTACTCTTTATTTAGATTGGTAAACTTGAGACGATTAAATTCTTGCTGCAACTGACTCGTGCATCATCTGCACATGTTTGTAGGTTCTGTAAATGGAGCAAACTGCAAAGAGTTGGCAGGACAACCAGATGTTGATGGATTTTTAGTTGGTGGAGCTTCTCTCAAGGTGACTTGCTCGCTTGCTCTCTTATAGCATCACCATTCTTTCTTATTTTAATACTCTGTTGTTTGGCTCTTTACCCATCTTTTCATTTTTGCCAGCCGGAGTTCATTGATATCATCAAATCTGCAACAGTGAAGAGTCAACTGTGAAGAAGATAAATTGGCAGAACTGTCCTGCTTGGTTTTTCTCCTGCGATGCCCTTAGTGCAACTAGCATTTCTGTGCTCTGACCACCTCTGGAACAGATAGATACCTTTGCCATTATGGTTCCAAAACATAATAAATCAAATCTGTTACCAGATCGTGGTCTGTACTCCTTAGGATTTGCAGCGTTATGTGGTTTTGATTCTGATTCTTGTTTTTCTTGGATTTTTTTGGTTATGGTTTAAGTTTTATCTTGAGTTATTGATTGCAGTTTTTTATTCGGCAGTGAATCTTTATCCTACAGCCATGTTACGCAAAAAGCATACCTGCTGATTTTCGTGGCATTGATTGTTTGCATCTTGACTATAAATATATATTCTGGGGCTTCATATAGAATTTGAAATCATAGAAACATACTTTTATACGTTGTCCTGGTTATCCAGGAGGTGAGATCATCAGTCCAGTTGTAAAGGTAATATCAGTCCAATGTTAGAACTCGAGATGTTAGCTCTTATAGTCGTTGGGCATCAGTTTGAATGTTGTAATGCAAATCGAATTCCCACGTTGTTGGCGTTGGGTTTTAGCAAGGTACTAGATTATTGGTCTGCTTAATGAACGGGCTGCATCATGAACATGAAAAAAAATATATAATTTAAATAACCAATAAAAATATAATTTAACTTAAAAAACATCCAAAATAATATTATATTTTTATAAATATTAAAATGTTAATATATTTAATCGATTTAAATTGAATTAATTTAGATTAATTTGTTAATCTGCATGTCGAATTAAAAGATTAGGATAATTTTATAATTTGTATATTAAATCATAAGATTATTATTGCTTTATAAAAAAAACGCTAAAATAAATTATAAAATTTATTTTTTAATAAATTAAATGTAGAAATAGAAGGGTTAAAAAAAACAATTTAAAAAAAAAATCCTAAAAGTATTTATAGTGCCCGTCCATATCGTTTCCAAGCCCAGTCACAGAGCTGCCACTCTTTTGACTAATCCTTACTCATTATTCTGTCTGTGGATAAAATAATCATACCAATAAATTCCCACATATCTTGTCTCTTTCTTATGATCACCTGTCACTAAACTCAAAGCCCTAGATTCCACATAGCTCTTTAGGGTTTGAAATCCTGGGAGACAAGAAGCTCCTCCATCTTTTGAAGTTTTAGTCCCACATTATTATTAATTAATTCCAATCTCTACGTAATCATGAAGTATAGATACTTCAATCCGATGTTCTTAGATATGTATTGAATACTTTTCATATGTATTCAGACCAATAAATAAATATATCCAGATGCTTTCAAAATCGTGCATATTTATTAGCACAATCTCAATTGCTCTTTTTTTATTACTTTTTAATAGTTTGTCCATATTTTAATTTTACAATATCGAACTGAGTTATTTGTATGGTATAAAATACAAGGACCAAACGTAAAGATTATTGCTGAAGAAAATTAAAAATATATGATCTTAAGATTCTTATTACAAGTCTCGATAAAAATAATTTGTTATTTGGAATTTTATTTTATTTAGTTTTATTTACTTCCAAACTTACATATGTTGTTGTTTGGAATTTTGAGTTGATAAATTGATTTGTTAATGTTGTAAAGTTGCTTGTTAAGTATTTTTAGATAAAAATAGATTTAAAATGTTTTTTTAGTTCAAAAAACTCAACTTGGTTTTTTGGTCATCTCTACAATGGCCGAAATCTATGCTAACAAACAATGTATTATTTGTTTTATACTTTTAAAAGTAAAAAAGCAGGTGACATGTTTTAAAAATTAAAAGAGTAGACATGGGGTGGCTTTTTTTTTGTTCGTGAGGCGTGCCAACCCTATCATTTTAACCTAAGAGTCAGACACCTTTTTATGTTTTTTTTTTCAAAAAAACTTGTTGTCTTTCCTACAAATTTTTATTTTTATAAAAATATATTACAAAAACATGATTACTGAACATGGTCAAGTCCATGATTTAAGTCATGGGTTGAGTGGGTTAACCTAGTTTAACATGTATCAATCTAAAACATCATTTTAATTTAAAAAGAAAAACATTAAATCAACATTATTTTTATTGTTTTTGTTAAGTAAAGTCAATTTTTTGCTGAACATACTAGTTTGCAAAGTCTATTATATCACATTGGATCAAATCCCAGCTAATTTAATATGAAAGCTGGCTTGATTTAGATTTAGAAGCGAAGATAATAAATTATCATGTTAACTTGATAAACTTTGTTGAATTTAATAACATTGCTAAAAAGAAATTCCATTTCAACATGCAAGCCACATACTAGTTACAAAAAATCTAAAAGGTATAAGTGATGTATTTTTGGCCCTAAACACATTTTATTGTTCATTAGAACACTGAAATTACATATCAACACTTGACAAAGAAATTGATAAAGCTTGCAATTTAGGGTGAAATTGTCTTTTTTAAATAATATAGCAGTCATTGCAAATTTGCAAAATTAATTGGACCGTCCTTTTTTATCATAATAAAATAAAAATACAAACATAGATCACCTATCTAGTTATATCTATACAAGTCTAAATACCAAAGTTACTATAGATTTTGATTCGATCTATAATAATAATCTCTTCCCAAAGGGTGACTTAAGACGCTAATTATAGTTAACGCAGCTTAAGAGCGGAGCCGGTCCAAACGGGTCCTTTTATTTAGCAAGACTTTTCAGCTGAAAAGTCAAATAAATTGGATAATTACAACTAAGCTTTGTATTATTGCATATATTGTTGCTGTATTAATTACTTTAATAACATGTTTTAAAAGTAGCCTACTTGTTTATAAAATTATTTCATGGAAGCTTCTACACGTCATTCTTTCTTTCTTTATTATTTATTTTTAATTTTAGTGATAATAGAGGCTACAGCACTGACCACGTTCCAGGCCTGTCGTTGACCGTATATTTAACGGACGCAACGCAAGCCATACATCAACTCACACGTCACTGATTTTTGTGTGCAAAAGTGAAGTTTTGGATTACACCCGCAAAGTCCCTCGTTAGGCACGTCACCACTCACCAGCTCATTTGGTTCCAGATTTTATTAAAAGATTCACCCTCCGAGTTTTCCAATTAAAACATTTACGTGACATTATAGATAATATATTTTTATATGATAATTTATTTATATTTATATTTTTAAAACAAAAAAAAAATTCAGAATGTCGTATTTTTTTTTTTTGTATTCAGAGTTGATTTCCATGCATGAAAACTCCCTAATATAAAAACAAATCCCATGCAAGTAAAAAGGCAATGCCATGCCTTGACAATTCACATGGTCACAATACATTTATGAAGTGATTGTCACTGCAGGACGCTTTCAGGCTTGAAATAGACGCTACAGACTGGGGTCTTAGAAAGTACAATAATGATTATTAATAAAGGTATTTAAAATAATACAATCAAATATTTTTTTTAAAAAAAATTATTTAAAAATATATTAAAATAATATTTTATTTTAAAAAAAATATTTTTAACATTAACATATTAAAATAATAAAAAAATATAAAAGATATTAATTTTGTGCAAAAAAAAATTCAAATGATCTTGAAAAGAAATCGTTAGATTATAAAAAATAAAATAAAATTATCGCTTAATATAATTATAATAACAGAAAATTATATCTGGATATCAACGTATTTTTTCGGGCTATAAAAATTATATTGGGGTATTTTATAATATTTATCTTGCTAGAAAGAACAAATCAAGACTCAAAAATATTTTTTTTAATTCAGGTTAGTTTTTTATTTTTAATTGATTTTCATTAATTTAAGCTCAATAATCACTTAATCTAGGTCTCTATAATTTTTTTATTTTCAGAAATATATATATATATATATATATAAAGTTAAAATAAGTTTTTTTAATGGTATTGAATGCATTGACAGTATTTATATATTTTTTTTAGCATTGACCAAAAATAAAATTAAATTGACTCGTGAAGAAGCTGGCGCATGACTAGTATATAAAGGCAAAATATTTCTACTTATTGCCATCTTCAAAAGGTGGAAATTTCCATGAAAGATGGTCTTAATCACAACCTTGGAAATACGTCCTCTAAACCATAAAGGGCTCTGTATAGTTCTTGCGTGCGATATTTCATCACAGCACAACACGTGCGAGGTAGAGCATAAGTTTATAGTTGCGTACATAGCAATCAAAAACACGAAATAAAAATAAAAACAGAAATAAAAACAGAAATGAGAGATATAGTTTAACTGACCAGTTTTTAAATTTATTTTTTTAGAGATTACTAGTTCGAGTCCCATAAATATTAGAATCACTAAAATTTTATATAATTATTAATTTTAAAATCTATAAAATTAATCAAGATATACATAAACTAGTCGAGAGATTATTAATAATAATAATAAAACAAAAGGTATCACTTCTTTTCCGTTCTCTGCATGCCTTTTTTAGTTACCGTACAATTCATATAATATTTAAATTATTAGATTTGTACAAGTTTCGTAACTTTCTCTAATCAATTAAAAAATATATTAAATATATTTAAATATAATATTTAAATTTATTATAAGAGCTTTTCACCTACGAATATTTAAATTATATTTATATATTTAAATACAATAGATTTGTACAATTCATATAATATTTAAATTTCATTCTAAGAGCTTTTCACCTATGAATAAAAAATATTTAAGAAATTATATGTTTTTTTTACTATTCTAAAAAACAAAAAAGAATATTACCATATATGATGGTGCAGCACCAATTTTTGCAATCTAGGACCCCATTATACGTCAATAACTTTCAAGCGATCACCAATGACAATTTTTTAAATATAATCACAGATATGAATAATTATTGTAAGTAACCTCACTAAAAATAAAAAAATCCAAGGACCATCTCATGAAATTTTATTTTATTTAATGTACTTTTATATAATATTAAATCTTTTTTGAAGGATTGTATTTAAAAAACCGACCGCAACACGTGTGAATCTACTAATTTTATTTTCTTATATACAACACACCTTCAAAATTACATTGTGAACACATTAATTAAAGTGACGGGGAGAGCCGTGCACGGGAGATTGTTCCTTAATACCGATTGTACTAGATCTTTCGCCAACATTTGTCACGAGTTTGATTCTTTTTTTCTTCTTAACGTAAAAAAAAATATGTTTAAGCTATACTGATATTTCTTCTAAAACAAATTTAATTTGATATGACTTCATTGTGTTGACATCTTTAAAAACAAATTAAATTACTGATTAAAATATATTTTAACTTAAAATAAAATATTTAAATTGATATATTTTTAATATACATTGAGA
>Ga0325411_1005569_pt1 | contig 13928 bp, 4 predicted proteins | sample PopdelMetagenome_13_FD_206181 | JGI IMG/M metagenome (GOLD analysis project Ga0325411, IMG submission 206181) | Populus deltoides microbial communities from Bellville, Georgia, United States - Xylem-PdIQD-R4 | ecosystem: Host-associated > Plants > Phyllosphere > Stem > Wood/Secondary xylem... | reverse complement strand
AAAAAATTAAGCATAAAAATAATTTTCGGGTGATGCTATCGTGTTTTAAAATGGAAGAAAAACCGATGTCAAATGATGAAAATAAAAAATAAAATAAGTTAAAAAAAACAATGACAACACGTGTTAATACATTAAACCTGTAACCTGAGTCATTTGACCATAAACAACAAATTTAAAAAAACATTGAAACCTAGTTTTTAACTAATCAAATGTTGAATGATGAAATTAAAAAAAATCAACATAAAAAACAAAAAACAATTTTAAGATAAAGAAGGCTTGAGCCCACCTATCAAACTTATAATCATGTTATGAGATCAGGATAATCCGGTATAAAAGAAAACAAACAAAAATCATGAAACTCGGTTTAAAAAAAAAACAAGGTTGAATCATGAGATGAAAAAAAAATTCAAATCCCAAAAAAAATTGATGCCCCAAACTATTTGATTGGAAACACTAAATTTGAAAGGAAAAAAAAAAAACATGAAGGCCAATTCTAAACAAATCAAATATTGAATGGTAAAATTTAAAAAATATCAACCACATAAAAAGATCTAAAAGAAAAAACAGTGATTAAAAGTCAAGAAAAAAAAGTCCAGGCTCATAAGGGTTAAACTGTCAAACACACGAGTCAGGTTATAAGATATGAATAACCTTGTAAAAATACAATAAGTCTTGGTTTTTTTAAAAAAAAAACATCTAAATGAGATCAAACAAGAATATAAAAATAGAATGATGACTTGTACTCAAATATCCTCAACTAAGAGAATTAGCTTGACATTATGAATGTCAAGCATGGTTTTTAAGGGAGAAGATAGAGAAGAAGAAAAAAAATCATTGGCACCGAACTTGGTGATCTTTAGCACATCAAGAAATTTCAAACGTCATTGTGAAAAAATGAAATTTAACCATCTAATATCCTCGCACATGTCATACAGGGGCTTTCCAAGTGTGCATCGCATTAACATTTTTTTATATAAAGATATAAAGGTTATTTTATTGTGCATTATATAAAAAAAGGATGTTATTTTTCCTTTTAAGTTTTAGAATGTCAAATGGAACCTTGTGAAATTACTTAATTACCTATAATATAATGGTTTTTTAAGGGCAAAATAGGTATTTCACTACAAAACCTAAATGAGTCGCTCATTTTTGTTTTTTTTTCTTTTCAATTTAATCTCCTGTATTTTAATTTCATCATAAGTTACCCCAAATCAGTCTCTATTTTGGCCCAATAAAAGCTAAATGGAAGAAAAAAATTACAACCAGAGTATCCATTGTGTCTTGTTAGTGTGTGTACAATGCCATCTCCACTGTGGAAAGGCCACACATTTTAGTATTACTTATAATTATAATTATAATTATAATAATGAAAACATAAATACTCGATATTGAGTTTCTTGAATTAAAGGAATTAAATAGTCATTTTAAAGGATGCAAAAATAATTCACCACATTTGCTATAACTGAGAACCACCTGCAAGTCATCTTCATTATCAACTGGTAGACAGCGATTCAAAGATGAACCTTATTATTGCTTAATTTAAGGTTACTATATTAATTGTCACATTTCTTACATATTATACTGTTTAATTGGAAATTAAATCAATCTGATGAACCCTAACTAATCTCATCACCACTTCAGGATTATATTACTTTTCCTTCGAGAGGTGGAGGAAACTTGGATAGGCAGACACAAACACTAATGATGTGATCGTGGCCGAAGAATTTTTAAATGTTTGCTAGCCAATTACTAAAAAACATATTTTAAAAAATATATTTATAAAATCAAATTTCCAGTCAGCCAAAATTTCAACAAACTAGCCCCACTAAAAAACAAACTCACTGGTCATCTGCCACGTGGAATGCAGTGCAAGTAACTGCAGATTAAAAAATGAGTTGCGTTGTTACAGAATCCTTCCCCTAACTCTCTTAGTCTGTGTCATGTCCTTGTCTTTCTAACTGGGAGTTAAAAACAGACCCTCCTCTATCTCTCTCTCTCGGGCAAGTCCATTCTCAAATTTCTCTTTACACAGCTTTCTACAGAGAGAGAGAGAGAGAGAGAGGTCATAGTGGAAGTTGAATTGGTTCAGTTGAATTGGTTTGGTCAGGTGTGCTTTGATTTCATTTCCCATATATTTCCTACTTGTGTGACTTTTAAAGTCCACTTTGTTTGATTCTCTCTGCTTGGTTTCTCTTGCAGGCCAGAAGAATGTCTTTTTTTTGCCCCTTTTATCTTCTTCTCTTTCGACTTTCCTTTTCTTGACACAACTATTTGTGGGTCTTCGAGTTTCTGTAGTCCTTCTTCAAAAGACTGCACCTTTGTTTTCTTGAGGATTCTCCAATGGGTCTTGTTTTCAAAAGTTTCCCTCTTTGACTGGTGCCGATTTTGTCTTCTTCTTTTTCAAGCAGGGTGCTTCGTGTTGCTGATTCTTTCTTTCAGTCTGTCTTTATGATATGCATACAGTTCTTGATACTATTTAATTCCATTTCATGTTTATTTATTATTAATTTACCTGTTGGTGTGTTACATGGTTTCTCCTCGTGTTTTTTTTTCTTTTTTCTTTGACCATTTTATAAGACTTAGATTATGACACAGAGCATCATACCCGTTAGACTGATAATAATTATTAATACTTTTTGTCAAATATTTTAAACTTATCTTCTGTGTTGTGTTTAACAGGATATCTGTGTCTTCTCAGCCATGAATCATTGCATTCCTGATTGGAATCTTGAGGGTGATCTTCCTGTCTCCAATCAGAAGAACCCCATAGAGTGTGTGCTCTATCTAAATTTTGATAATCTGATCTTCAAAGCATATCTATTTTTGTAAAGGTTGTTGATTTTGGCTGCCCCATTTTTTACCTTTTGCAGGCCAGACAATGAGCTAGTAGAGCTGCTATGGCGAAATGGGCAGGTGGTTATGCACAGCCAAACACAAAGAAAACCAAATCCTCACGTTCAAAAACATGATTCACCAACAGTAAGGGGCTATGACTCAACTCTAAATTCAAGTCATTTGATTCAAGATGATGAGACAGTTTCTTGGATTCATGACCCTCTTGAAGATTCCTTTGAAAAGGAGTTCTGTTCCAATTTTTTCTCCGAATTGCCACCACCACTTTCTGATCAAATTTCAGAAGAAAAGTCGGCTAAATTTGATGCCTCGAAAACTTCACATCAGCAACAACAACTCAACAACAACAAGCATCCAGTGGTTCCTGAATTTCCAGGAAACCCAATGCCCCCTCCAGGAATTCAAGTCCAGGAGCAAAATCATATTAGTGTAGGAGGATTTGGTAAAGCTGTTAATGTTAACTTTTCTCAGTTCTCAGCTCCCCTAAAAGTGGGTGATTTTAGATCTTCAAGTCGACAATTTGGAGGACAGGGGTCTGGAGATTTTTCACAAGGAGAGGCCAGGGAGTGCTCGGTGGTGACAGTAGGGTCAAGCAACCAAACTCCACGTGACCGTTTCCTGAGCCGTGCTTCTGGTAATGCTATTGAGACCGGTACAGGCTTGTCTGCCGGACCCTCCATAGATGATCCACGAAAAGTAATCTCCCAGAGCGAGAGAGGCAAAGGTGATCAGACACTTGATCCTACTGCTACTTCATCATCAGGTGGGTCAGGTAGTAGTTTTGCTAGAACATGTAAGCAATCTGCAGTACCTAGTCGTGGCCAGAAAAGAAAGACCATGGACGCGGAGGAATCTGAGTGCCAAAGTGAGGTGAATACACAAACTTCCTCTCCATCTGTCAGTAATTATGTTATACGTTGCATGATGAACATGAATTGTGAATGATATAGGATGCCGAACTTGATTCAGCAGTGGCAAACAAGCCAGCCAAACGATCAGGATCTACCCGCAGGAGCCGTGCTGCTGAAGTGCATAACCTCTCAGAAAGGGTAGGAATACCTGATCTCGTTGCATTTCGAGATTCAAGATTGTATCATTAGTTACTCAACTGTTGTCCATTTATATGCAGAGACGGAGGGATAGAATCAATGAGAAGATGAGAGCATTGCAAGAGCTCATACCTCACTGCAACAAGGTCTTCTTTTCTGATCTTCATAGTTCAAGTTTTACTATCGATCTCTGCTACTCTTTTCTTTGCATGTATAAGACATTTTTTTATCTAATCACCTGTTGTTAGCCCGAGATTTTTACCGTAGTATGCAGTGTTCGAAAGAAAAGGCTTAGCGTATTTATGAAATAATGGTTGAATAAAGAAGAAAAGTTAAGACGGATCTGTGGCAAGTGAATAAAGGATAGCACTGCCAATGGGAATTTTAAGGGAAAACAGGAGTAGATGAGAGCAAGTCCACTGATGCGAGAAATGGGCATGATCACCTTTGCTTTTTGAGAATATATACAGGGATAGTGGCATAAAAGTTGTCCAAATTTTCCTGGTTTTTAGCCAAAATAATCAATCAAACGCTTTTAACTTAATTATTCCATAACAGGAGTAAATCAGAGAGCGCATTCTCTCCATACTTTATTCTCTTACTTAGAACATGTTCCTTGTTCTCTCAAGTTAAGCTTGTCCTAATGTTACAGACAGATAAAGCATCAATGTTAGATGAGGCAATTGAGTATCTGAAGTCACTTCAATTACAACTTCAGGTTTGGTAGAGATTCTTATAAAAATCGAAGTTTGAGCTTATCATTCTTCTTTCAATTCAAATCCATTGACGATTTTTTGTGTTTTTCAGGTAATGTGGATGGGAAGTGGGATTGTCCCAGTGATGTTTCCAGGAGTGCAGCATTTCATGTCCCGCATGGGAATGGGAATGGGAATGGGCCCGCCTCCTTTGCCTTCTATGCAAAATCCTATGCATTTGCCTAGGGTCCCACTTGTTGATCAATCCATTTCTATGGCTCCCACACAGAACCAGGCAGTAATTTGCCAAACTCCAGTATTGAATCCAGTTAATTATCAAAATCAGATGCAAAATCCTACTTTCTCTGATCAGTATGCACGTTTCATGGGCTTTCATATGCAAGCTGCTTCTCAGGTTTTGTGATTCACCTCGTTTCATGAGATGATCATTTGTGTTTTTGGCTTTTCAATAATGTAAATTGCTTTATGATCTCGTAATCAGAAAAAAAAAAAGAAAGTTTAGTGATAATAGTGTTGCTGCATTGGTTTGGTCTTGCAGCCCATGAATATGTTCCGGTTTGGCTCGCAAACAGTACAGCAGAACCAAATGATGGCACCACCAAACAGTGGCGGTGGACCCTTGAGTGTTGGAACTGCAGTCAGTGATGCTCCTCCGAGTGGCAAGGCGGGTAAGCCTTTCTATTCTCTTCACCTTCCAGGGAAAAATAATTTTAGTTGCTATGAGGAGAACATCCCAAAGTTTTGAATTTCTAGACGAAGAATTCCCTTGAGTCCACTCTATACGGTGTCTTTGTTAGACCAAATTTGGCTTCCTCGAGTGATTGATAGTGATGCAACTTGAGGGCATTAATTTGATGTGAGAGAAACAAATACAGCCATTTACTAGCTTATCTTTAATCGCCATCCTTTCATACATTGAATGGTCTAAAACCTACACGAATGAGGTTAGCCACAAAAATCTTGTCATTCTGCACTACTTACAGTCATATTCCATGGCCTCCACTAGTTCCCTTCCTGGTCGCCCATGGCCCCAGGACAAAACTGGTCACTTTATGTGGTACTTTCCTTCTTCACGTACCTTTTTCCCGCCGCGTGTTTTCTTGTTTAACTTTTTAATGAGAGTGTTTTCCGCTTAACCTAGCTAGTTAACTCAGCTGGCATCAGCCAAGTGATCTGCGTTCAAATCTGATTCACACCAGAGATAAGGAAGAGAGTCATTCACAGTAGCTCAAGGCCCAAAAGGCTTCCCTGGGAGCTGAAAGGGAAAAAAATCTAATGCCACAAGTGCCCCCATCATTTAAAGCTGATCTGACAGATTTTTTCTCGTTGATGTGAACAGGTTAAATGGCGATATGTATTCTGATCGGGTGTTTCTGGTCCCCTGGACGGATAAATTAGGAGAATTGCAGTGCGGTGGATGCAACTTCCTGTTGGATATGTGAAGCATTTAATTCCTCACCAATCATCTGCCTACTACTGCAATAGATGCGGTCATATTTTCTCTGTACATGTCCCTGAAATATAGCTGTTACCATGTTCTAAATATCTCCCATCAACTTCAAACGTGTTTTGTAACCATTTTTTATTGAATGAAATAGTTACGTATAAGTGGTGCCGCTGATGGGATGGAGACAACGCGCATGCATATTTATATACATGTGCGCGCGCGTGAGAGAGAGGGGCCATTAGTTCTTCGGTAAAATGATGAGAATTTCCGGTGAGACTTGCAAGCGCAAGCATGCCAGTGGAGAGCGACTCCTCTTCTGCCGGGAGCAGTCTGTCCTGGCGACTGACAAAACATCCTGGCAAAACAAAAACTGTTTATGCTGTTTCATAAGCTGTACCTATGCAAAAGAGTCACTGCTAAAAAAAAAAGAATAATAATTCAGATGCTGATTTAATAACAGATTATGTATATATCAATCTTTTAATATTTTACAAAACGTTAAGCAATGAAAAATATGTTTTTTAAAAATTAAAATATTAAAAATCAGTAATTGATATTTCATTGTTAACATTATATTAATGAAAAATTTCCTACAAAGAAAATAATAGAAAGTAAAAAATAATATTGGTGTAAAAAAAAAACTGGGTATTATATCAATCTCATAAGAAAAACCTTTCATTCTAAAAAAAACCTTACCCCCACAATGTCCCTTTATTTCTTTTTCAAAAACCCTATCTTTATCGTTAATTTTTAAATTTCTTCTCCGGTGAATCTATGCTTCCAAGGCGCAGACAATAGCACATTAATAAATATATTAGAGGATTTCATCTTGCAAGTAATAATTTCAATACATCAAAGATAATGGGTATAATTAAAAATTTATTTTCGAGAGATTGAATTGATAATTTAGAGAGAATAAATATTTTTTTATTAACTAATTTTATCAATTTATTGCAAATTATATATTTGTTGAATTAGATGGGCTAACAAAAGTCTAAAACATGGCCGAGAAATGGTGTATTTCCTGCCGTAACTTTCCGTCGTGAACTCAAATTAAGTTCATAATATTTGAACGGATGAGCATGTGTGCTCACACGAAACAGTAGCTACGTTATATATGGCAAGATGCAGCATTAAAGGCTATATATATATATAATTTGGCGAGTACTGGTGTCGAGAACAAGATCCCAAATTCGAAATAATATATATATGCTCTTCATTTATTTTGTAAGTTATGCTCGAGCTGTTATTTTCAAAATCTAGCAACATGAAGAATTAATTATTTGCACGTAAAATGTTCTTGCTCTCCGGCGGCGAACCTGCAACTTGATTGAACAGGGAGTGGTGGCAGTACTGTCAAGATTAATTAAAGATAGCCAACCAACTAGAATCTAGACGATGTTAGATGCAGTGCATCTATATCACTACGGTGTTGCTTTGCAAATGGTCCCTCGAGAAGAGTAGACATATATATGACTTGTGGGGACTTTGTCTTCGTTAAAAGAGTTCCCTCTCTTTCCTTGTCAAAGTTCTTGTTTGGACGAGGACGTAAGATGGATTAATTTTCTTTTAACGTAATAATAAAATAAATAAGTTCTATTATCTGATATTTTTATTAAATCTTACTCAAATGATTATTCTTGAAGTCTCTAATCTATCTTGTTTAAAATTAAAATGCGATGCAATCAACTTAACAGATTTAAAGATATTTAAGCTAACATTTTAAAAAATTTAGATGATAAAATTAAAAATATATATAAAATTAGCATTTTAAAAACATTTTGATCTAATTTCTTATCTAGTTTGCGTAAACATTTAAATTGATAGTTATTTATGTAAGTAAATAAAAAAAATTGTTAACAATATCTAGAGAAGTTGAAAAATTAAAAAATTAATGTAAATCAAGATATTTGATTCTACAAAATAAAAAATTTACCTTATTGTTTTTGTTGAATTTATTTATTAAAATAAATAAATAAAAAATAATAAATATACACATGAAACTCATTGAATAAATAGATAAAAAAAAATATTATGCAACACTAAATATATTAGAAATGTTATTTTAAAATAAATATTTTTTAAAATAAAATTTATCTGTATAAAATAAAATCTTTAAAAAATGAATATAAAAAAATAATTGTTTTATAAAAAAATATTAAAAAAACCTATAAAAGCTGGTGGCCTAGCGACCTGTGTCATATGATGAATGCACTTCTATTTCATGTCCGACTTCTATTCAACTAGCCATTATTACACTTCAAATGCTTTTGCGTCTGTACTTCTTCAAGATTACACTCATCAGATGACCGTAAAGTAGATAGAGGATCGTTTAAAAAAAAATTCATTCAAAAAATAAAAATAATAAAACTCAATCTCAATAAATTAAACAAATGATGATAATAAAAAAAAAATTTCATAAAAGAACTCAAAATAAAAAAATAATAATAATAATTAAAAGCATGAGAGAGAAAATCAAGATAAAAATTAAATTAGAGAGCATCAAAAAAAATTCAATTAAAGGGTTAAATTAAAAATAAAAAAAACTTTAACAAAAAGAAAAAAATCAAAAGAATTAGAGCTAAATCAAAATAAAATATAACAACATAAACTTTGATAAAATGATGAAATTTAAAATCAATATAACTCTAACAACAAAACCAAGAAAAAAAATATAAATCAAAAGAATAAAAACCGAATTGTAAAAATAATACATGAAAAATTATAATTGAAGAACTAAATTGAAAACATAAAACAAATTATGAAAAGGGCAAGGGTGGAGATAAAAAAATAAAAAACATAAGAATTGAGATTGAAATAAAAAAAAAAAGGAACAAATATAAACTTTTTCTATAAAAGAGAGGAAAAAAAAAAGGAAAAACAACCACCAACAATAAATCACTCATCATCCGCCTCCACGCACCATACCAACAAGAAGAGGACATGATGGTGCTTCCAATAACATGATGGAAGTGCAGGTTTAGCTATCATATGGCACTGCAAGCGTCGTTCAAAGGACGCGAACGTCATCCATATACTAGTGCGTAATAAGCCCGCCCCAACAACTTTTTGAAATAAAAGATTAATTACTCAAAATAAAAATACTAAAACACTCTTCATGCCCTCTGAAATTACAAAAAAAATTTGGAAACAAGTGTCGTGGTATTTCTTACCCTGTCTCATTTTCTTGGGCTCATCCTGTCTGGACCTCGGCCTTGTCCTCTTGGGCTGGGACATGAATTCAGGTTTGGTCCAAATTGAGTGTGATAAAATCGTCGTCGTTTTTTTAAAAAAATAATTAAATATTTGTTGAATTTATACATGTATTCTATCACCTTTGCTTCATCTCCGTCCTCTTAACCAAAATAAATTTTACGGCGTTTGAGCTATAAATAATAATATCATGTGGGTTATAGTTTGGTCTCATTAGCTAACATGCCATGTTATTTTATAATTTTGATGTTATTTTTTTATGTAGAAGATAAAATTAAAAAAATAAAAACTTAATATCGATAACCAAGTTTTATTTTAGAAGACGATCTAAATAGTCAAGGGAGAAAAAAAAATTAAGAAAATCATAGAGTAGGGATTTATCAAGCTTTCCAAATAAAGTGATTATGACTAGTAAGGAATCAAGATCATTTACGTGAAAAAATCCTAGTTTCCAAAAACAAATTACATAAAATTAATCGAATTCTAAAATCTATATTAATAACATTCTTGGACTTCTATTTAGTATATACAAATAAGACAAGTTTTATTTTTATTTTTATTTTAACCCTAAGTGGATTCAAGAAGAATGTAACTTATGCATGCATTTCATAACCCTTGTTTCCTAAAAAAGCTCTTATTTGTATCAATCACCACACTCCTTATCAAACTCAGCTCGGGGTTGATCTGGTCAAGGGATTTAGTCTTGAATTACATAGGTTGACCTGGATCAATTCTGAAATTTTTTTTTTAAAAAATTAAAATTTTAATATTTTATATGAAAAAATTAAAAAACAATTCATGTGAATATGAGTTATACATATTATAAATAATAAAGTTTAAAAGAATATACTTCGCTACTCATTATTTGTCTAATGAACCCCAGTTGTTTTAGTAGTATAGTATTAGTTTACTGCTTGCTATTTCATGGAGGGTTAGACCCAAATTTTTTGGAATGTAAAAAATTAATATCTAGTTTGTTATAAACTTTTGGTACTGTTATTAAATTTGATATAACAATTTAAACTTGAAAAATCCCGACCTAACTTTTTTATTAGCTCGGATTTTAAATTAAATCGTATGTGGGTTACTCCAACATAACTTTATTAACTGGGTGGGTCCAAAGAAAAAAAATGATAGGTTCATCTTGTTCAACCCACCGTTCCCGTTACTCGAATTATGGACTCTATCGAATTAAATTAATTTTTTTTATTTTATTATATAATAAAAAAACACAAAGGATAAGAAAATACAAAAAACCGATTTATAATCAACCTAGTATTAAATGATAAAATTTAATAAAAAATCAACATTAAAAGATAAAATGAAAAAGAAAAGAAAGAAAAGAAAAAGGCGAAAGCAAAAGCAGAAAAAAAAATATCTACTAAAATAAGTTATGGGTTTGATATATAAAAATGAAAACCTAGGCGTATGGCCCAGGTGTGCTTATGCACCTAGATTTTTTATGTTTTATTTTTTTATAATAAATAAATAATTTGTTTAAAAATAAAATAAAATAAAATAAATAATAGATTGTATATCACTTGGAATAAAAAATTATAGCTCCTAGTCTTAAACCTATAACCTCAACATTACACACCTACATTAATCATTGAACTACAACACAAAATTACTATCCAAACTATAGAAAAATTATGTATGTGTGTGTGTGTATATATGTATGTATATGTACGTATATGTGTGTTGGGTTAATTGTCTATATAAATAGTTAAAATAATATTTTGCTATGTTTTAAGGCGTTCGGTTAATACTTTAAATAGAATAAATGAATATTAAGAACTAGAAACGTGTTTAATTAATTTAACAAATTTGAATAAAGTATTTTATATTGTCCGATGCTGAATCCTACGGTCCAGGACTCACGGGTATTGCATTTAAGTTCCAGGGCAAGCCATAGAAAACATGAGCTTAAAATCACTGCGTGCTTGTGTCATAGTGAATTGGGTTGGAGATGAATGGAATCCGGACCTGGGCCCGTTTTCAATCTGAAATTGTTGTGAATAAGATTTCTTGATTTTTTCATGATTTAAATATAACATGAGAAGCAAACCTCTTAGCTATTGTTCCATGTCATATGACCTAATTTGTTCATGAATTAGGTTTTAGGTATTTTTAATAAGAGAAGGCAAACAAAAGGAGTTACCTTACCTGGTTTTCTTGGGCTATTGTTCCATGTCACATGACCACTTCATCCTGATTGGACCCTAGCCTTGTCCTCCTGGGCTGAGACAGAAATTCAAAGTTTGGCCCAAATTAAATGTAATAAAATCAGTTACAATATTGTTAATTCTATTATGTCCCCCTCTGGAATAACCAATATTATGTCCTGTCTAAACTAACCGATATATCTCGTTTCAGTTTAAAAATTAAAATAAACTAGATTTTATTTTGCTTAGAATTCCAACCCCCGTTTTGAAAACTCTATCCAGATTCTGTTCGAAACGTTTCTATTTTGTTTTAGCTATTTCATTCTAGTAATGTTTTTTAATTATTGTTTAGTATCACTGTCCCAATTATATCTCTTACTCCGACTATTTAATTGAACTAAAATTTTACAATGAGTATTTGTTTTTACATTCCAAGTTAAAATTTAAAGGCAAATTAGAGTTTACAAATATCTTGCGAGATTGATAATGGTGTTTTTATAATTTTGTTTAAATTCATAGTTTTACTCAAAAAAGTTATTTTATTGTTTTCTTATTTTAGATTGTATTTTTTTTTATAATTTCACAACTCAACAATAAATTTATTGGTAATTAAACTTCATTATTTATTTTGATTTATTTTATTTTGGGTTGTCATAGTTTCATGACCCGGGTTATGAATTTTAAAGATTATCCCATGTTGATCTAGATCGATCAAATATGTTACTGTTTCAATATTTTTTTAAAATGTCATCTTAATTTTTTTAGTCAAATAATATTTTTACCAGCCGTTCAGCTTGTTTTTTGATCCGTCGAGTCAACCAGTTCATATTAATTTAACTTTCGTTTTTTATGTGTATTTAAAAATTAAATTGTATAATTTCAAGTAAATTTATTTTTTAATATTAATATTAATTTTAATTATATTTATTAAATTAATATTTTTAAACATATATACACACGAGCAATACAATCCCAAACTAACAAGTAAAAATACTCCAAAATCGAAACTTATCGTTTTAATTAAAAAAATAAAATGCCAACAAAAACAAAATTGACAACTTGAGCGGTCATTGTGGTGGGCACTGAAAAAGGCAGAAAGTGCTTATCCGATACGTAACCTTTCGTTTCATTTTCAAACAAACATGGGAGAAATAAAGTATACATCGAAACAGAAAACTAATAAAATATGTTTCCTTCCTTACAAATTAAAGTGACACATCACACGTGACACCATCTTCTTCAATTTACAGTGAATCTAACCTGACAACAATTCCTTCAAAGTTTTTGTTTTTATATTTAAAGCAGCGTTTCAGTGTATTTTAAAAATATATTTATTTTTAAAAATACAAAATTAATATTTATCTTTATTTTTTTAAAATAATTTTGATATTTTAAAATTAAATATAAAATAATTATTTTAATATATTTTTAAATAAAAAATACTTTAAAAAAATTCTAGATTATTGAGTTGTTTGGTGAACTAATGGACTCTACTATGTATAGTTAATTAAAAGTGATTTAACATGTTAAATTTAAACATGCTTATATTTTAATAAAATAATTGAAATATTTAAAACTTAGAATTAATAAATATAATTTAAATATTCAAAATATAAATCAAATCTAAAATCTAAAATATTCAAATAAAAATATTTATACTACATAATTAAAGGAACATAAACTCCTTTATTTATCGACATATGTAGAATATGTAGAAGGAGACTAGCTTATAGGTGATAATACAAAATTCAGATGGGTCATACGAATCATTAAAATCTTGATTTGATTGAAAATATTTTTGATATTAAAATAATAATATTTTTTTAAAGTATTTTTTTAAAAATAATATATTAAAAAATATTTTTTATTTTTTTAAATTTATTTTTAATATCAATATAATAAAATAATTCAAAAATACTAAAATAAAATTATTATTATTTTTTAAATATTTTTAAAATACAAAAATAAACTTCAAACATGAAAATAACAATTCTATTCAGATTAATTTGAACATATTTAAGAGTGTCGTTATAATTATTTTTTAAAGTATTTTTTATTTAAAAATATATCAAAATAATATTTTTTTATTTTTAAAAAATTATTTTTAAAATTAAAATATTAATTTAAGAAACGATTAAAACAAACCTCAAGTTGCCTAACCTGCTAATTATTTTTTTAATTATCAATTGTAATTACTAATAATTATTTTTTTATCAAAAATTATTTTTGAAATGATTTAAAAATATAAAAAAATTATTAATTTAAAATAAAAAAATTTTATTTTTAAAAAATACTTTTAAAACATCAAAGTTGCCTAACCTGCTGTATCCTGCCGGGTTTACAATAATGAGCACAACCACCCGCATAATTAAGAAACACGTGTCACTAAATTATCAGCGAGTGAATTTGTTTTTTTACATCAGCGCGTATCCAGGTCTGGACTGGCTAGCATACACGAGTCTATAAAGTCAGGGACCCAAACGAA
>Ga0325411_1005568_pt1 | contig 13931 bp, 8 predicted proteins | sample PopdelMetagenome_13_FD_206181 | JGI IMG/M metagenome (GOLD analysis project Ga0325411, IMG submission 206181) | Populus deltoides microbial communities from Bellville, Georgia, United States - Xylem-PdIQD-R4 | ecosystem: Host-associated > Plants > Phyllosphere > Stem > Wood/Secondary xylem... | reverse complement strand
AAGTAGTACGTTGAGATAATAATGGTGATTTAAATAGTTAATAAATAATAATATAAATATAAATTATTTTTAAAATTGATTGTAGTTTTCACAGTATAAGCCCTGTAAATTTCAATATTAACTCATGCATCAGTATGAATAATGAAATTATAACTTCAATTTATTTGTCACTTTTAGATTTCAAAATAGTAATCATGATATCATCATTTATAATTATACACTAGCTATCTAACCCGTGCAGAGCTTCGCTGCAAGTTTCTTTTTTCTTTTTTTTCAGGCTAGTGTAATGTAATGTTTTATATAAAAAGATTTAAAATATAAATCAAAAAGTTTATATAAGTATCTAATTAAATAAAAAATTAATAATCATATATATAAATAAATAAAATCATTAATAATAACCAAATAAAAAATAAAAGATAAATATAGATTAAAATATTCAATCACACAAAATGAGATATTTACTCGACTGTGTTCATTGAACTTATTTATTTAAATCAAAAAAAGATAAATTCACACTGTAAAAAACCTGTAACCTAAAATATAAACACAAATAAAAATGACTGAATAAACTCACATAGTAAAAAAATTATTACGTAAGAACGAACACATAAGAAACATTATTTAAAAAAGAATGTTTTTTATTTTGAAAAATAAAATTCATTTGTATAAAACAAAAAAAAATATAGATGAATTAGAATAATATTTTGAAAATCAAACACAAACAAAACAATTTAAAAAAAAAACTTATATTCTAAAAAGACATGCAAAACCCGTGATCTTAGATCATGAGACCAAAATAAACTCATATAAAAAATTGAATAAAATCACAAAAGTAATATTTTAAAAAAAAACTAACGTGAAACAATAAGATTGCATAAAAGAGAATCTCTAACAACTCAAATGTTGAGAGATGAAATCAAGGAAAAACAATTAATCACAGAAAATTATCTAAAAAAATAAAGGTGAAAATTAAAAAATAATAATCAGAGAGCAAACAAAAATTTTCAATTAGAGAGTGAAATTGAATTGAAAAATATCTTTAATAAGCGGAAAATAAAATCAAAAGAATGAGGGTTCAATTAGAAAAAATAAAATAACAAAAACTTTAATTAAATGATGAAATTGAAAACTAAAATAAATTAACAAAAGGACCAAGATAAAAAATTAAAAGAATAAGAACCGAAATGAAAAAAAATATATAAGAAATTATCATTGAAGGGCTAAATTGAAGAAAAAAAATCTATAAAAGGAAATAAAAAAATGAGGATTGGAATTGAAAAACAAAAAAAAAAGACGATCATGTATTTTATCTCAAATAAGAAAAAAAAACAAGGGAGGAAAAATGATTGTCTGAGACAATCAGACCACTATAAACTGCAATGTATCATACCTCGTGTAAGAGGACACAGTGGAGAATCCAAAGAGATAACGGAATGTCAGGCTTAGTTGTTTGATGGCATCACACGCGATGCCTGAATGGCGCGTGCTAAGCACGCACCATCAACTTTTCTATTTAAAAAATAAAAAGTCAACGTGGAAAATATCAAAACACCTCATAATTGTGATTAATTACCCTAAAAACCGATGTGAAAATACAAAAATACCTCCAAATACAAGCCCTATTGTTTGTGTCTTCCAAGGCCAAAAACATACTATAATAGTACTTAAATAATTAAAAAACCAAAAATACTATTGTCCAACAACTCAATAACTTTTTGATAATGAGATAAATAAGTATTTTTATTATTTAAAAGTTTATGAAAAATTAAAAAAAAATAATTGGTCAACATCTCTAAGTTTTGTTAACTTTGAGGTAAAAAAGCATGTTTATTGTGCAAAAATAGAAAAGACTTAGACACCTCCAAACAATTTTTTTATAATAAATAGGCCATTGGAAAAAATCAAAGCACCCTCACCATCAAGACTTCTTTTTTCTCCATCCAAAGGCAAATATGTAATTTCAATTTAACAATCCACAGTAAACTATGTTTACAGCTATAATGAAAAACTCACACTCTATAATGTTTCGGTTAATATAACTAATAAAAGGTATTTTTAGATAAATAATTGAATATATATTATATCAATGCTATAAGTGCTTAAGAATTCATTATGCAAGCACACATTTTGTTGTGGATTTCCACACAAAAAATTACTGTTTTGCCCTTGATGGGAAAACTCATTTTGCCCTTGATGAGAATTTAACGGAATACGGGTTTGATATATTAAACCGAATTTACAAGGTTCATTTGAGCTTGCTTGTTATATTTTTACTTTTTTTAGTTTTTGTTTTTTGAATTTCATCCTTAAGCGCTCTTTTTATTTGTTTTCTATAGGATTTATTTGTATTTTTAAAATAACAAGGCTGCCTCAAGGATTTTGTTTTTGTCTTGGTTAAATTTAGCTTTTCTTAAAGGAGTTTTGTTTTTTGATTGAATTAAATTTATTGATTTCATCCTTTGTCATTTAATTGGGTGGGTGTTGAGTTTACATTGGCAAAAAATTAACTTAGCCCTCAACGTATCGCGAGCTATCTATCTAGTATCTTACTATAATTAGCATATACATGCTCCCAATCACTATTTTTAACTCGACCTGATTTGGCAGGGTTGAACCATGACTCATGATCTTAAGCTGAGGTTGGACCAGATTTTAATAAAAATAAAAGGAGAATTGACTTGGAGTGACCCGATCTAAAACTCGAATTGACTCGCAACCTAGTCGACACAAGAAAAACCCAGTAAAAATCCAATGACTTTTTTCTTTCTTAATTGTTTTTTAAATGATAATATTTTTATTTTTTTATAAAATAAAATTTATATAAAATATAAATTTGATTGATTCGGGTCAACTCACAAAACCCATGAAACACGATTCGAGACTCCCTTAGGTAAACCTTGGCCTTGTTTAAAAACTAAGCTCTCGATACCTGTAGTGCTTCTATATAATAACAATGATCAATCATGAAGAATAAATGGTCACATCTTCAATTCAAAGCCAACTCCGCGTTCTTTACATTGCTTTTCTTCATATATTTTTCAATAAATAGTGAAGTTGGAGATCAACAAAATTATATTTTTCAATTTCATGGTGTGTATAAATTACTCGGAAGTCTCAAGTCTCCTCTAAAGACCTGGAGGAAGTCTTTAAATTTCGGTCGAGCATTGCTATTACTGAAATTTCTTTATATATATAGAAACTTCAGTAACAGCAAGGCTGGGCCATCAATTTTCCCAATATTGAAAGACTTGACTTCCTACGATATCAAGTTTAATCCAAGGGTGGAGGTTTTATATAATTTAAAGGACGGAAAATAAAACAGTGGAATTACTCGTAGCAACTTGCCATGCAATTTCCTGGAAATTCCTTTGCACATGGAACCCATTACATGTATAGAAAAAGATGCTTGTCTTTATCAGCATGATTGAAAATTGAAACTTTTTTTTATTTTTTTTTAATTAGCCCAGACCAAATAAATCCATTTCGTGTAACAGGCTTGGTTAGCCCAAGTTGAAAGGAAATGGTACGGAATGGTCCATAAAGGGTTACAGGCTACGCCAGTTCAATGACCAGATCATGTGGATAATCCCGACTCCTTGAACTCTGATTTTTTTTATTCGAGAACCATGAGTTATTTATATATATACACACACACAGAGGCCTCTCTGTTGAGGTTTCGATTCCTCAATTGTTATTATTTTTCAAATAAAATGTTTCTTTGTCTTTCTAAATTATCATCTATGATCAAAATTAATATAAGGATGTGTTTTTATTAAAAAATAGTGTAAAATACTAAAATCAAAAATTATAATTGAGAGGTTAATTTAAATTTAACCAAAAGTTCAAAGTAATTTTTATAATTTATATCCAAGTTCTTCATCCATTACTCATAAAAACATTTTATTAATAAAATGAAATTATTTTTTCTAGAGCAATGAAAATCTTTCGTTTCATTCAATGTGTAACTATTTTTGCTGTTGTGTTTATTTTTAGTAATAAATCTGCCACTAAAACTAAAAAACACAATCAAAAGCATGATTTTCATGCTTTTGATTTTTTTTTTTTATATCGATGAGAGTTATACCCCGCAATAAATATAGAATTAATTACTAAAATAAACACCCTGTGAATTTGCTCATCAATTGAAATTAAGTTTATTTTCTCATCTTAAAAGACATATATTTCGATTAAATTCACAAAAGTTTAATGAATAATTCCTTTTTAATATTGATTTTAAATTTAAAGCTCAAAAAAAAAAAAAACCATCTTCGTTGCGGGACCAATCTCTCAACATTACAAATGAAATTTACAAATGGTGCGTGATTTGGGCGGGCATTGGGTATTGGAAATCAGCATGGAGAAGTGCTGGAGGGCTTAAAGTTGAAGTTAACCTTTAGTTGAGGCGCAATTCAAGAGAGGGAATCATCAATTAAGAGCAACTGTCAAAGCACAAGGGCCCCCATAAATACAAATTGACAGGAACTTCCACAAAAATGTTCAGTGCTTCATGTCAAGATCCTCGTTTCTGCATTACAGGAAACCATGTATTAGATATTGAGTGTAGTGTAAGCTAGAAAATTTGCAAGACTCCACCGAATCAGAATTGGATCGGTTACAAGTGAAGTGCGGTAGCAAATTTAGAACATGCTGAGCTGGGGTTTTAGCAGCATTCTTCTCCATGATTCTTTTGGGATTTGACATTTTCAAGTGTTTTGAGTTCAAGAACAATGTTCTTACAAAATGGGAAACATCTTTGACAGCGGGAGCCAACAAGTGTGTCTTACATGGTACAAAAGGTCTGGAAGTGAATCCCACTTCAAATGGGACAGGCATGACCAACTCCATCAAGATTTTTCGTTGAAAAATAGGGACCCAAACTACATATTGGATTTGGACCTTAGCCCAAGACTGTTTATTCGATAGCTTTTCCAGGAAAATGGAACAGGGCTCCCTACTCGCTAGTAAAAGAGGAAAAACCGAGCAAGCAATATGAACATGGTTTGATTGCAAGTTTTTCCAAAGGCCCTTAAGTTAGGATTGAACCGGAGACAATCAACAAATGAGTGAAAGAAGTCAGGAGGGCGGCAGAGGAATGAGGGGAGCAAAAAAGAAGAAAACTTCATGAAGGTGTCAGGAGTGATGGCGGGCGGGTAGTGGTAGGCATCTGATATGGAAGGTCTATCAGCTACTGTTAGCCTTTTCAACTGAAAGGATTGCATCTTTTACATCAATAGCGTTCCTCGCTCAGCCATGGTGTCGTGCCCCATCTTTCACTATTGAGATTTTTGGTCACCCCTTTTAAATACATGGTACCAGTGCACTAATGAAACTGTCGAAAAACTTCACATGAAAATATTAACTTTCCCTAGTCAATGAGTTATGCACTTGATTCGTAACCTTAAAACAAGTCCATCGTAGAATGAGAGATATTTTTGATATTTAAATTAGTATTTGAGTTTTTTCTCACATGACAAGCAGATACAAAATCATGTTTCTGGGTAGAGAAAAGATTTGTGTGTTTTCTATCTCATTAAATATGTTTTTTTATGCAGTAAAAAGATGATAAATATAGAGTTCATCTATAAATAATCCTCTAAATTCTCTTTTAAAATCAAAGAATATATAGTTTAAAAAATATCTTAAGAATACCAGTAAAAATATCTAAAAAATAATATTGTTCATAAATAATAATGAATAGCACCATGCAAGAATAGGACCATGTAAATAGTACTATTCACAAGGGAGCTCGGTCAGACCAGCCGAAAGAAAAAAAAAAGAAAAAAAAAGATGAAGCTTGGTCTAATCAAATCTAGAGATTCAAGACTTGTTTTGAATAAGCTTTGCATAGCAAACAATATTTATAAATAGTAAATAAGATTATATTGATTACCAAGTTAAGAGGTGAGAGAAAAAAAAAGATGGCGCTCGTTGGGTCACGATCAAACCGATCTGCTTCTTTTTTTTGTTTTTTTAATGAATATATCATTAATTAAACCTGTATAAAACTCAACAAATAAACATAAAGTGTCACACTTATTTATAAAATCTATTATAAAAAAATAAAGAATATAGTAGTAAAATAGAATAAAAAAAACAATAATATATACAAAACTAATCGTGTATAAAAATTGAATCCACATGTAATAAATTTTTATAAAAGGTAAGAAAACAATTGAAGATCTGTATGTAGGGTCCATGAGACCATTGACACGTAAAAACCAAATTCAGTGTTTGGTTTTGAAAATTCCTATGGATATTGCAGTCGATAACTGTATCTTTTTTTAAAAAAATAAAATAAAAAATTATTTGATCTGGTTGTATTCAAGTTACTCGGACTAGAATCGTTATATTTAAACTAGAAAAAATACATATCTTTTCAGTTCTTATTTTCTTTTGCTGGCTTCATTTTCAAGTTTTTAGTTAATTTTGGTTCCGAAGACATTTCTTTTTCCAGGCCTACTTTCTAGTTTCCCCAAAGTTTAACGTTTGCCAACTTTTTCATGAAACTTCACTTTCAGTTTCATGTGATACTACTACACACTTCCATACCTCAAATTTCCCATCTTATGTTTGGTTTCCATTTCTTGTTCGGAGCTCTTAGGGGGAGAATCACTTTGTTATGTAAGGGATTATTATGGTCCCCACTAGAGTTAAGACAATGACCTCTACCTGTTTTTGTTGGCTTGTAGTCATCCGTCTCTGGGGACAAGCTCTTGAGGGCGGCAGTCTCTCTGCATCATGATCATTTTGCCTTTGCTAAAGGAATGGACCAACTTTGAGAACAGTACAGGGCCAAAATGGCAGGCATAACTGCAAGAAACTTAAACCGGTCCCCAGCTACAGTCACATTGCCCCAAAACCTGGACCTTGTGAATGCTCCTTCGTATAATTCTTTTGGGTGGCGACCCAAGCTAATGCTTTCCATGTCTTTCTTGAACCAGACAGACAAAATGGTATCCAGCAGCTCCTTATGCCAAATGGCTAGCAGAAACTGTGTCCCACAAGGTTAATGGCGTGAGACTTGCCTCCAAACCCTTTCTTGCATATCTTGATTGAACATACATCCCAGCACAAGTTTATTGGCTGCAGTCACCATGCGACACGCATGTATTACACTTGCAAGACCAGGTAGTGGCTCGACTTGCTGTAACTAAGTTGATATATCAGACTCTGTGCGGTCTAGTCACAAGCTAGATTGTCAAACGATGCGCCCAGTGAAATAGAGGGAATTGCGTTAATTAACTCTCCTAAGTTGAAGCTATAGGCACTTCATGTCTAGCCTAACTGTGTTCCTTCCTCGGCCTGTTATTAGCTTCTCCAAACATCATTGTTGACACTTTAAGTCAGGCCCATATTCAGATGCTCTGTCGGGTCATTTTTTAACCACCTTCTGATACTGGCTGGCTGCTGAAAAAACATGGTGTTATCCCTTATCGCCGGTCATGGTGTTAAATCAGGCTCATATAAATGATCTTCTGACTTTATAGGGGAACATCATTTATAGGGTGTTTGATGGGGATGAAATAAATACTCTATTTTCTTACAGATTTAATAGTAAATGGATTTGTTTCTGACATTATCTCTTCTAACGACCTAAAACTTGATGATGAAGAAACATAATTCGAATAAAACTTCCACACACTAGCAAGAATTAGACAGGAAAAAATACATCATATCAAAAGAATTAATTTCCCTTAATTATCCTACTGTTACATCCCAACCAAATGGCCGGATTTCATCCACAGGAAATTTGTCAAATAACTACACCAGAAACATTTATTGGAGGTTGTTTGTTCCTGAATTTTCACATTAGTATTTGCTGCTGCTGCTAGAAGCTGAGGTGAAGATTTGAGCGACTCAGAAATATTACCTGGCCATTACCAGTTGCAAAAGGCTAGTTTAATAAATAAATAAATAAATAAAAAAGTTAAGCTAGTTTGGTGGTTTGTTATGTCATCACCATGATTGGTCAGTTCTTTTTGTTTCAGGCCATCATTAACTCTCCCTCTCTCTCTACAGTGCTTTTACAATAGCACGAAACAGACAGCCTCCAGCCTCTCTGGCTACAGTTTGAAAAATCCCTGTCCGTGGCTGCTAGACTGTAGCAGTAGGAGTGCTCCCTGACCACTCCCAACTAGCCAACCCAGCCAAACACCAAGTTGGTACAAAGCAGTCTACACGCCCACCACAAACAGGCAAATGCGAGCCCCACCATTTCAAGGTCCCGAGGTGATGTCAAATGCACAGATCATCACACAAAATAACACTAAAGAATCAGCAAGATGGCATATAGATGTGCATGACACTAGAGAGCAATGTGAACGAAGAATAAAGCTGCAGTTTTTTTTTTTTTTTGAATTTTTGCTTCTTGTTTCTATATAGATATAATCCTTTGTACATAATTCAAGATACAGGATACTCCCACTACAATCTTAATACCCAAAGTTAAATTAGACTGCCTCCCTTTGATAAAGTGCTGCTAAAATACACAAAAGACACACTTTTGCCATTCCTTTATCACCCAAGTCATTTATACCGTACCAAACCATTATGGAACGGTTGGTATATGACCCAAAATCAAGACTAAAAAGCAAAGAAAGAAAGCCTAAAACACCTTTTTTTTCTGGCTAACTTCATATCATCTTTTTTTAATATCCCTCCATTATAGAGCGACTTCAGTCTGCAAAGTTGTAGTATTGAACCCCACCTGTTGTTGGTGTTGCTGTGGTGATTGCTGCTGCTCAATCTCCCAGCTTGCCTTGGCTATAACTCCATCATGCACAGGCACGTACTCCTGATTAAAACAAAAAACAGTGCCATCATTCACAAGCAAACAATACACCAGAAAAAGAAAAGGAACACCAAGATAGCAAACTGGGGTAGATTCTTTCTTCAAACACCAGATTGTCTTTTCCATATTTATGAGCTACTTCAACATGTTGTAATACGATAAAAAAAAAAAAGCAAATCATCAGTGTAACCCACCCACCTCAAGTTTTTGAACGAGTTCTTTGGCACTTGGTGCAGAGACAATGATGTTTCGTTGGGAAGGCTTGATAAAGCCATCATCCACGGCTTTGTCAATGAAAGTCAGAAGGTAATTGTAGTAACCATCAACGTTGAGCAAACCCACCTGCTCATTTTTTGGAAACAGGGTCAAGAGCTTGAAATAGAGAACTCGTGATGTTTTTATTGGGCATATAAGGAAACTCACAGGTTTGTCATGGATGCCTAACTGAGCCCAAGTAATCACTTCTAATAATTCCTCCAGGGTGCCATAGCCACCTGAAACCGAAGTCGAGGGATCAAAAAGTAGAAATTAAAAACACAATTGATTACTACAAGAGCAAAAAGGAGACAAGGTGTTTACATGATCTATTAATACAGGAAAAGAGAGAAATGTATGGGACCTGGTAGGGCTATAAAACAATCAGAATTGCGGGCCATTTCTGCCTTTCTTTGGTGCATGTCGGCTACTGGTTTAACCTCTCCAACTGTTTCTCCTGTGATCTGGGGTTCCACACACATACGCATATAAAGACGCAATCTTTACATCCAATGAAAGCTAAAAGTTTCAAACTTTAGACTCCTCTAACTGAAAAACAACTAACAATTAAAACATAACATGAAGAAAATACATCACAAATTAGATTTTGCACCTCTTTACTCATCAAAGTCCTTGGTATGATCCTATAAACAAAACCCAAAATCAAAATTAGGCTAGTCATGCAGAAAAACGAGAAACCAAAAACCCAAACAAACCAGAGGAGGCAAGAAAGAGTAGTTGTATATTGTACCCAAGAACATTGCCTCCACCTCTATGAACTGCTTGAGAAACCAAACCCATGAGTCCAATGCTTCCACCTCCATACACAAGATCCAACCTTTTCGCCACCTTAAACATAAAACATGAAAAACCTTAAACACAAAGCACAAAAACTCCAGAAAACACAAGGATAACTCAGAAAAGGTCTAGCCTTTGAAGTAGTTATACCAGCTCTTGGGCTAGTTCAATGGCAGCATCTCTGTAGCAGTTTCTTTTCCCAGTACTGCTACCACAAAACACACAAACACTTTTGAATCTTGAAGGTTTCACTGTTTTCCCCTCCATTATCCTACTCTCTTTTTGCAAAATTTGGCGTGTCTAGATCAATCACTTAAGGAACTAAAAAACGCTTGTAGGTTTTGTGTGAATACTGTAAGTTAAATGAAACAGAACAGCCACTATTTATAGACACAACACAACAATAGTATTAAAAATAAAATCAAATACTACAGCGATTAAAACAAACAAGATAAAAGGGGTGTTTATGGACGTGACAGTTGCTTTTTCTAAGTTATTTTTATGCAAAAATATATTAAAATAATAATTTTTATTTTAAAAAAATTATTTTTTATAACAACGTATAATAATAATAATTTTAAAATATAAAAAATTATTTTAAAAAAAATATGGCAACGTTTCCAAACATTATTAAAAACAAAAAACAAAATAAAAATACAAAAATCTAGATAAAGATAATTCAAAGATTGCCTTTTAAAATTTTGTTTTGTTTAAAGAATAAATTAAAATAATATTTTGTATTTTTTAAAATTTATTTTTAATACAATCACTTAAAAAATATTAAAAATTAATTTAAAATAATAAAAAAAACATTTTTTAAAAAACATTACTACACCACAAAATCAAACACATACATAGCGATTGTGATGAAGTAAGACAAAAAGGCTTAAAGGGACAGATGGACAGTCTGTGCTATCCACCCTTACTTACACGTGTCTTATTGTGGTGCCTTGAATCATGAACCTTTCAAGTTCTTGATTGTAGCATAGACATAATCAAACTCCACCTCTCCCTTTCTGTGACATTTTTATAATGCAATGCAATTATAACTTGGAGGTTATAACGCGTGCAGCGGCTCCCTTCTCTATAATCAAATCAGGGCAAAATTTATATGCTATTATTTAAGGTTATTTTTTAAAATTTATTTTTGATATCAATATATATCAAAATAACCTAAAAACATTAAAAAATTAATTTAAAATTAAAAAATTAAAAAATTAAAATTTTTCATAATCACAATTCAACCACGCTCTCTGATACACCCCTATAAGCCAGTTGGGGAGGAGCCATAACTAGCTAGTAGCCAACGCAGGGGAAAGCAGGTAGTGGCAGTGTGTGAATGCTTAGATTAGATACACGGAGGCTTGGCCTGATAATTATGATAAGTTATTAGTTTCCGTTTGAAGCTGCCGTGCAATTTATTTTTTATAAAAAATTATTAAATTATTTTAATTACTGATATTAAAAATAAATTCAGAAAAACACTTTAATAAAAATAAAAATAACCGTATACTGCCTGGTATTATCATTCCCAGAAAAACCCTATATCTTGCTCTCCACCAACTAGCTTTTTTATCCACGAGCAAAGTCTACCTAAAAAGAAAAACAAACGGGATTGAAAGACTCATTCGAAAAGAGGAAGATCTGGGAGAGGAAGAGCTAAACTTGGGGTTGGGAATGTACGCCTGCTAGCAGATCTTATCATGGTCCATGCATGAATAAGTTATAATGTGCACATCATCGTCCGACCTAAATGTAATACTAAATATTCTGAAATTTAGTTAATAGGTTCAAGAAAAACTCTCTCCTGTTTGAGATTTAATAACGATTGCTGCTCGCATGTTTTCTTTCACATCTAGATACGCTAATCTTGGGATGAAAATACATCAACTGCCAAGTACAACTAATCCCACTGTAATTAGTTAACTACTGGTAACACAGGGGGATGATCAGAACCCAACGGCGGGTTGCTTTTTTAAATTACTCTTAAAGTTTTTATTGAACGACCTCGTTTAAAAAAATTTGATGAAATAATATATTTTGACATGATATTTAAGAAATGTTATTGTTAAAAAATACTACAACTTAAGATATCGCGCTTCTAAAACATGACATTAATTAAAATTTAAACTCGTTTTCAGGTTAAATAGCACATAAATGACTAGACATTTTTCCTCTAAAAAATCAAATGATACCCTTGTAATTTCTCTAAAAAAACCCACCGAGTACTAAAACAATTAAAAATCAAATCTATCTTGATATTTTAGCATCCTTGAACATATTTTAGGTTCAAAATTTATTGTTCTGCCGTCACCTTTCTAAATCTCGACCTTTTTTCTAGTTTTATAAGCAAGGTAAACATACTAAATTGCTATTTGATCATATATTTCGGTTTAGAATAACAACATTTATCCAAATTAAAATTATAATTCATATTATTTGTTTGAAGCACAATATTAATTAAATATCTTATTTTTAAAACCACGACCTCCTAAAAATATACTATATATTCCATCACAACCTCTTGTACGTGTTAATTCATCATTTATTTGTATTTTGCGTGCTAATCTCCCTATTTACCCCCAACTGCAATGAAGTGTGGTTGTAGTAGTTAAAACATCGCAGTAATGATAATAATACTAATCATTATGTTATCACTTCCACGATTAAGGTTTTGGGCATGCACAAGTGTGCAGTATAAGTAATCAATCTGTTTGCTGCTGAGCCAAATCAAAGAAATTGACTCTTGTTCTCTCCACCCTACCAGTAACTATGTATTTAGAACATTACAGTCACTTGTCCATAAACTTCAATATCAAGTTAAACTTTCACTAGATTTGCTTGTCCCCCAGAAAACACGAGTTGTCAGCTAACACAGCTTGTTAAATCCAGACCTCCTTAATGACGTACGTAGTTAAGACCTTTTTACTGCTAAAGAACAACGCTAACCCACTTAGTTTGGGACTTTTCTTTATCTTTTTTCTTTTTTTTTAATCTACTTTAAGACTGTCTCTGATACGTTTTAGGGCTTAGATCAGTTAAACAAGCAACCATGGTTCATATCAACTACGTAATTTTTTTACATTTATATTTCACTAATGGTGAAAGCTAGCAAGCGTCCCTTTGAATATGTAAAAAGCTAGCTCATCTTGTTATATCGTTATTATCATTATACATAGATGATATCAGTTAGATTATTAACAACTTAAATTCACGGCAACCTTAGCTTACCATGTTAATTAAGAGACAAGACAGCAAAAGGAACCCAACTAATCAGACAACTTGGTCATGGGTATATTCCAACAAAACTGACCACAAGCTCAGCCTTGCATGTAAAAGGAATTTATCAAGCAACACATCAATGAATGAATTCCCACTGGGGAGATAAAAATTGAAACGTCAAGATAAGTCTGCAGCAGCAGCAGCAGCCGCCTCTCAAATTCTTTTACTTGTAGAAATCACACGAAATCTCCTCCTCCTCCTCCTCACTTGTCACATCTTGTTAATGAAGGCGCGTTCGGTTATTGGAGGGACAGGGTGGCCGTGGGATTCACTTGAAAGATATTTTTTATGACTTTTGATTGGCGCTATCGAGCTGATCATAGGGGCTCTTGTAGGAGCACGTTTCTACTCCTGACAGGCCGGCCCTATCAGGGTATGTTGTGTCTTGGTGTTAACATCTTGCTACAGTTGAAGTTGTGGTTTAATTTGATGACAGGATGCTCGTGGGCCCAATTTAATAATCAAATTTTTAGATTTTTATTATAAAGTTTCAAATTTAAATTTTTAAGGAGATGAAATAGAGATTTTTAAGTATTAGAAAAGAACTATTTTCAATATTTCTGTCAAAAATATGTTAGCCGTCTGGTTGAACTTGTGCAAGGGCCGGGATTTGATCTGTGAAAACAATTGACTACGCGCGTGTACCACTTGAAGTTAGAAAAAAAAAAAAACTAGGTAGAAAGACAATCAAGTCATGCTGATTGACCTGCAATCTATGCTTGGATTTGGCTTAGAGTTCCATGGGGTGTTTTTCAAACACTATTTGTTTAAAATTTTAAAAAATATTTTTGTTTAAAATAAT
>Ga0325411_1005567_pt1 | contig 13931 bp, 6 predicted proteins | sample PopdelMetagenome_13_FD_206181 | JGI IMG/M metagenome (GOLD analysis project Ga0325411, IMG submission 206181) | Populus deltoides microbial communities from Bellville, Georgia, United States - Xylem-PdIQD-R4 | ecosystem: Host-associated > Plants > Phyllosphere > Stem > Wood/Secondary xylem... | reverse complement strand
AACAAAACATTTTCTATAAAAAATAAGAATACAATTTTATATATAATTATGAATTATAAACTTTCTTCTTTTATTTAAAAAATACAATCTTGGAGGTATATTAAAGGTATATAGTTTGGACTTTGGGGCATATGGCACAATCTTGGAGGGTGTGTGTATTAGGTTATTGCCTCAAGTTACATTGTTGGTCTGACTAAATTTCTTTTAAAGCAAAAAAAAAAATCCTATACGATAAAAACAATCCAAGAACATGGATTCCAAAGTAATTTGTCACGGTGGCATATTGAATTATTTTAAGTTAACCTTAATTAACTTGAAAAACTCGTGATCCAGATATTAAAACCATAATAACTCTATAAAAAAATAAATTAAAATGAATTAATAGTATAAAAACAAAAAACAAAATATATAACAAATGCTAAATCAAAATATATATTAAAAAAACACTTAAGATAATAATATATTAAATTGATTTTTATTTCGTGGCTTAACTGGTCAAATTCATGATTTACATCATGAAATCTATTGGTTTAAATAATTTTTTATAAATTATTTTTACCTAAATATATAACAAGTGCTTGGTTTGGTGTTGAATCGTACTAGCAAGCTCATCAGTAATAAAGAGCGGTCCCCTTTGCAGAGCATGACCGCTCAATAGTGCAATCATTGGAGCAAGCTTGTTTCCTCTTCCGCCACATTCTCCCACGTTATAGTTTTCTCTTGATCGCATGATTGGCTGCGTTTTAAGGTTCACATTTAATTGTTCTGGCATGCAAATGGAAAAGATCACCAGCTTTTGACAAGAATGATTTACCTGTCTGGATTTCACCTTTATCGCATGATTATTAGCTTTTCGACTGGTAGAAGAAAAGGCAAAACAGTGGCCTTGCCGTTGCAACATTCATTTGGTCGATGACGACATCGATGAATTTTGTGATTGTTATATGTGATATAGTATAGTTGTTTATGTTTGATTACCTAGTGACATTATGTATTTATACACCCCTTGTCATGCCGTAAATAATGTTTGATATTTTTTTTTTTTAACATACTGTTAAAAATTAACAAAATTAAAAAATAATAAGCAAAAACATATACTTGTAAAGAGCCAAGTTAAGAGAGTAGCACCTTTTAGTTTTTTGGTTGTATATATTTTTTTGTTTTTTTTTTTTAAAAGAGGGTGTGTTTTAATAAAGAGCATGATTGAAGAGGTTGCTCATACCCGAATGAAAAATTAGATATAATTGGTCAAACAAGCATGGAGAATTTTTATAAAAACTTTCTAGTTACTTACAAATTTTTTAAACCTCTAGGTGAGATAATCTCTAGTATCCTTAGGTCTTATTAAATGTTTTAGCATTTAAGATGAATGATGGATGTCTTGGAAGATAATTATATAGAGACATGGAGATTTCATTTAGAGATATAAAGATTTATCATGAAGATTATTTTTTTGATGGAAAATGTCTAAAAATTAAGCCAGACAAGTTCTATACTAGAACAAAGATCATAGTATATAGAATGAGTAATTGTATGTGCTAGAATGAGGTGTTTGAAATAAATTTTTTTTTTTTGCTTTAACTATAAATCATTTGGAGAATTTGTATGGATACACAGATATGAACAATACTATGGAAAAAAAAACATATGAAGACTAATAAGAGAGACAATATTCCTTTTTTATTGAAAAAATTAAATAATTTTGTTATGCAAATTGAGGTATAATTCCTGAAAATTATCTGATCTATAGAAATGCTGATTGGTACTTAAAAGTGTATTGTCATTAAGATTTTATATCATCATATTGCACTTAAAGTATCATTAAATTCCCTAACTTAAGCATGATTTATAATAACAAGTCTGATAATATTAGACAGCTTTAATTTATGGTAAATGCTCATTTTAAATGCAGGCATATTTCACAATTCAAAAGACTAATTGATGTGATTAACTATTGAAAGTGAAAAGACAAAGAAAGGATTAAAGTTAGAGAAGAGATGCTAGATCAAACTGGAACACCATTCATATCTGGAGTTGTGGACATTGAATTGATGTTTGGTTTATTGTTCTGGAAAGTTAAGATATAGGCCTACAACTTTCATGAAGATTGGAAGACCCAAATCTGCCGTATACAAATTCAAAGCTTGGCCACAAAAGAGAAGTCAGAATCTGTTCTACAATCCAGCCAAAACATTACTCGAAAGTTTACCCATAGCTGGAGTTCTAAAAGGCAAAATGACGTTAAATTTGGTGGGTGGAAAGATAAGACAATTTACAACAACTTTCATGCGGACCACCTGCTCAAGTTCTGATGTTAGCAATGACATTTCATCCAGACAAGAGCTTAAGAGATATCCACCACGTCCACAAAAAGAACTACTCAGTATTTTAGCCATATCTTGATCTATAGTGATCCAAATGCTCTGAAATATTGTGGGTGGAAAGATAAGACAATTTCCAATAACTTTCATGAAGAATAGTTTGTCAAATTCTGATTGCATCAATGTCATTTCATCCAGCCAAAATGCTTGAGTGCTGCTGTCCACCAAGTCCACTAAATCAATAGTTGGCCACTACATCAATAATCAAAGACCAAATGAATAGTTCCAAATTTTAGCCTATAAAAGGAGGTATTTGCCATTCATTTAGACATCTTGATTTTTAGATCAAGATCATTTTCTTACTTGCTCTCTTTGTAATGTTCAAATTCTATTTCATGTTTTATTTTCATTAATCTCTTGTTTATGCTTTTCATTTCATTTAGTACTCTTAGTTAACTTATATCATAATTATATTCTTATCTTGTTTATTTATGTTCTTCTTCTTCATTATGTCTAGCTAAGTTAATATTGTCAAGGTGAAAAGATTTCACTAATGGTGTTAGAATATGAATAATATAAACTCAACATGGATTTCAATGTTTATATCCAAAAAAATTTGTTATTAATAAGTCTTATCTTTTTATCATACTAATTCATAATACCTTGCTTGTTAAATGATTAATCTAGATTTGTATTGTATAACACTAGGTGCAATAAATGCTTGATTCTTCATAGTCTTTGGCCGACATCGTTGTTATGAGAGGAGCTTGATTTGTTGTTAACATAAGTTAGCATCATGAATTCCTGATAATATTTAAAAGTATGGTGTTAATAAAATAAGATAATTAATATGATCATGTTAAAAATTTATAATGAACTATTAAGGATAAATCATCCGATTGGAACCTCTTTTGTGTGTGGTTTCCAATTGAGTAATAAAGAATTTATACTATCTTAATTATTTCTAGTACTATTAGTGGACCCTCTAACCTTGACATCTGTTTTTATTATTGTTTAATCCTTATATTAATCTCACATCTTAAAGATCTCTTTACTCTTTGTTAATATATATATATATAGTTGACCTCCCTGTGGTTCGACCCCGGTCTTGCCGGGTTATTTATTATTTTGACACTCCTGCACTTGGGATAAAACTTCAACTCTTTGTTCGTGTCAAATGCATTATGGGATAAACCAACCTTTATCTTTTTTTGTTTGGGTTGTATTTCTCTCGTGGCGAACTATTAGAAGTAACCCTTAACAATTGATCTTTCTATATCTTTTTAAGGTATAAGAATCCTTGGTATCGTGTCTATTATCACGATGAAAAAGATAAAATTTATTATAGCTCTATATTTTCACATCATTCATCATAGGAGGGGAATATTGCATAAGTTTTCTTCCTTTAATGATAACTAATGCCTTAATTTGCATGGTGTTTAAAAGCATGGTCATGAGCTCAAGAAACATCAATTAATTATGAACGAAACCTTTTAGAATCTTTTTAAATGCCATAGGTATGGTAAGAGACCAATGGTGGTTGGAAAATTATTTTTATTTATTTATTATCAGAACCAAAAGTGTCCTTGTTTAGTCATACTTACCTCTTTTATAAGGATGTAGTTTTTTATTAATTGTTTAACTTTAAAGGGAGTTTGACTGGGTAGGATGTATAGTCGTTCCCATAAAATATAGTTATAGACCCTATTAATTAGGGTCTTTATGGCAATAGGTTAGAGTAGATCTTCCATATTCAGAATTTCCTCGTCAAATGTTTTTAGATATGCTTTAGTGTTCTTATCTTCTTGTTGTGTGATGACAAAAAAAATTAAATATTATTGTTTTAGCAAGTATGTTTATGCTAAAGTGGGAGGTGAGTTTGGTACAGATATCATAAAAGTCAATAATAGAGCCAAATTTTAGTTTATGGTGCTATACCCAAGTAGACCCATAAAACATCGTCAAAAATATTTTGTATATAGCACCACTATCTTGTATTACAGGCTCTAGGTTGCTTCATGTATTTTGTATGTGTTCTCTTGGGTTTATAAGTCTATTATAGTTATTTAAATCCTTCTTCTCAGACATGCAATCCTGAGAGAGATAGGTGTGCGACAATCGATTAGAAAGTAGATAATCTTCCACTTGATGAAAATAATATTTATTCTCAAAAGTTCATATCATTATTGACCTCATCTCGTATTGGGATCTTTTTTTTATAAGGAGTAGATGAATAAGATTTGGATATGGATTGATGGCGATAACCATGTTTTTAGCTAGGACTTATAGACACTTTATTTTTAGATCTTTGGAGTCCAAGCCTGGAGCATCTAGCTTGAGAATGAATTTCATGGTAGGAGTTGTTTTTACATAGGGTTAGAGTATGACTGTTCTTATTTCTACTTTTCTATATGTTAGTCTAAACTATTTCTTTAATGAAATAAAGTTTTCTACAAACACTTTATAGCACATATAATGGAGCTAGTTGTAGTGTCATTTGTTGAGGGAGTGACAAAGTTCAAAGATGTTTTAGGGTAGTTAAAACAACTTTTATGAAAACTTTTATTTTATAAATAATTTGGTGGAGATATGGAAGAGCTGATGTATTTATGATAAGGACGTTAATTACTCTCTCATATTCTAGTGTTTTTAAGTTATTGGTTATGGAAAAACTTAATGATATTTAAAAAGAGAATGAACTACCCTTTCTTTAATTTCCTACGAATAGCACCATTGATGAAGTTAGAAAAACTTCAAATTGAAATTGGGCCTTTCTAGTATTGGTGTTATGAGTTTTGTAACTTTTCTTTTAAATTAGGCTAAGCTTGTGGCTTATGAATTCTTGCAAAAAAAAGTCATTTATCAAGATGAAGAACCCTTTGATGTCTAATTTAACAAACATGTATAGTAAAAAGAATAAAAGCATATAAATGTATGTATTGTGATTATTGTATGTGGTTTTGTATTATTGTTTATGGTTGTTACCTGGTGATGTTAGGTATTTACACACCTCAATTCTTATAAAATTATCTCATAGAGAGTAAAGCCACAAACGTACCATACAAAGTAATTAAAGAGAATAGTTAATTTGTGCAAGTGCTTCACTAATAACTTGTGAGATAATTTAGGCTTCTAATAACAATTTTATGGTAGGCATCATAATGACGATTTATACGCTCACACTAATAGCTTATAGAATGGAGAATCAAGTGAGTGTTATATAATACTATCAGCTGGTTACACAATGTGAACATATGTGTGACAATATTTTTTTTTTTGTTTCTTTTTGTATCCCTTGCATGTTTTCCAATTAAGATAATTTGAGGATTAAATTGAAAAGTCAGTGAATAATTAGGGACTACATCAAGAAAAAATAATCTTTCTTGCATATTATCTAGTTCAGCTAATTTAGAGATTCAATTAAAGATTTTTTAAAGAACTAAAGATTAAATTGGAGAAAAGGAAAAGATATTGGGCTTGATGTGTGCAATAAACATGCTAGTTAATTGTGGTTCTTATTGGATTTATCTTAACAAGATTTTTTTTTTATCCAACGCATTTAGCTAGAGGAACCACAATGGCACTTTAGTGGCCTCCTTTTCCCTTTCTCTTCTTATTGATTTCTGAGCTTGTCTTTTTTTTTCCTCACTTGTCCCTTTCTAAACAACTCTCTCTCTCTCTCTCTCTCTCTCTCTCTTCTTTTTCTTTTAGCCTTTTTTCAGCCACAAAGGAAGATAATGGTGTTTCTCTAGAGATTATAACAATTTTTATAACATTAGGGTATCCCCTTCTTTTGTTTCTTGTTATGCTATATATTAGGTTAAGTACTACTTACATCTTTATTTATGGAATATATATGGAGATGATAACAACCTCCTTATATGGGATTTGTTTTTCAAGTGCATTATTAGCAAAATAGGAAATGCTCTCAATCTTCTTAATCCATATAAATTTTATTTATTGGATTTTTTAATTCATACTTTATAGTTTTCTTGAGAATTTATATTTCACTTTTGTATTGAAGCCTTTAAAATACAAGCACCTTAAATATTTATGTGTTTTTTTAAAATCATAAGAATTATCAAAGTACATATAAATAGATAAATAAGTTACAAGATGCAAATTTATAAGACATTGAGTATTGATTATGCATGTTTAGTCATTTTTATTTTATTAAATATATATATATATATATATATTATTTAAAAGAGAAATTAACATGTGTAGATCATTACAAAAATTATGAACGATCTAACATACAATTAATATGAAAATTATTGATAAATTTACCAATTAGATGATTTATAATATTTTTATTATATGTTAATGTTTTTCTTCTTCTTCTTATTAAATGACATTGTAGCATGTATAAAGTCAATATGTTATACGTGATATGCATCCTTTTGTAATGTTATGGTAATAGCTAGAAGTACATCACTGAAACAAAACCAACATTGTAAAAGTTTTTATAATACAAGGGCTTTGTTTTAGTAAATTACTTTAAACATCTATGGCTTGGTTATTTTTTTCACTTTGTAACCAAGCTTTCAAATATTACACTTCGTAACCTGAAATCTTAAGGCAAATAATACTTTACATCTTTAAAAGTTGGTGCTAGAAAAAAAAAGTAAAAAGAAATGTGTATTTATTTATAAGATTACCATTATATTTGAAATAATGGCTAAATAGCCATTTGTTTTCAAAACTGTTTTCAAAACATAGTAACATATAAACAAAAATAAAAAAAATAAAAAAAACCTAGCCTTCATTATTTTCAATATTTTTCCCCTATCTCTCTAACATAGTTCTCAACCCCCTAGCCCATCTCTCCTTATAGTGGTAAGCCCTTTGTCTTTCTCTCTCAATTGACAACTATCAAACTTTAACTAAGACCCACACCATCATTTCCCTCACCAACCAAATAAAACTAAGATCTATAGTACTAAAATTATTAGCTTTTACACATCAACCTTTGTATACTAGAACTTTTATAGTGGTTAACTATATCATTTAAAGGATGAGAATGGTATTTTTTAAAGTAGAATGCATTATTAGATACCTAAAGTTTAAATCCAAGAAGATATTGGATAAAAAAAAGTTCTTTTTAATGCAGTTTGTTATCATAACTCTTGTATCAAAGACGACACAACTATTGACAATTTCTTGGCAGTAGATGTAATTGACATTCCTATTTTCCTCATAACCTTAAAACCAAACCTTATCTAACTTTAACTAGTTCTTACGACCTCATTTAGTGGATTTGTGTTTGAATTTCTTGCTAGATATGTGTTTGATAGAGAGAGCATGAGAGAGAAGAAAAGGTTAGCAAAAAAAGAGAGAATGAGTTGTGTGGTAATGATTAACTTTCATGTTTAAATATATATGAAGGCATTATTATTTTTTCGTTGATTTTTAAAATTTACTTTGACAAAGGTTGCAAAGTATAATATTCAAAAACTTGGTTACAAAGTTATTTTTTTTAAGGTACAAAAAATAAGATGTTTAGAGTAATTTACCTTTTTTATGAATCTATAATGATACTTCTATTCATTTTTTTTTAAAAGATAAATTAGATAACAAGTTGTTCAATATGGGTCTTGGCCCAACATGTATCTGAAAACTTTGTTGTTCGATATGTTTAGGTAAGCTTAACCACCCCACAAACTATGTAACTTTGTATTGATTAGGATTGAGCATAACAACTAAACTAGGTAGCAAAGGTGTCTAGTCACTTGGGTTTGGCCTCAGTCTAACCTCTAGCTGCTCTAGTTGAGCTACATCTTAACCCTAGGCTAGAAAAAAATAAAGATGCACGGTCAATAATGGGTTGGCCAAAACCCAACCCCATATAAATTTCAAATAAGCCCAAATGAGTCTCTAGCATGCAGAGCAATGCTTACTCATGTGTTGTTAGAGTCTCAAAGATGTTAGTATGACACTACATAATTACTTGTTTTAGAAGCCATCAAAGCTTGTAGAATCTTCACATGCTAATTCTTGTACTAATCATTTTATTGGCTTGCATCTTGGTTGGAAGAATATTATTTTGGCTACATTTTAGACTATGTAATCAAATCATTTTATTTGTTGAACTATGTGACTTATTGTTATTTTCTTTGGTCAAAACAACAATCTTCAATAACAACATAACTTCTTATCGTGATTTATCTTATAGAAATACAAGTTGGTTACCCTACTCATTGTTAAGTAAGCTACACGTACTTTATCAAGTAAGTCATATAATCTCGTTGACTAGAGCGTATAAATACCTAGGACCATCAACACATGAGATCATTGAAAAAAACAAGTGCATAACCTTTACTTTAAATTTATTTTCATACTTTTATTTCTTTTTAGCTCACATATTTTCTTTATGTTTTACCAAATCAAAGGTTCCCCTAAGTGCATAGAAGACCTATTTTTTTTGTAGAGAATACCAAGCCTGAATACCTTAGCCCAAAAATTAAGCCTAGATACTTCAATCCATAATCAATCGTGAGAAGTCCAAAATTCATTTAAAGTTTCAATGATTATCTCATGCAATACAAGATTTGAGTAAACTAAAATATAGAATAAAAAAAATAGTGAAGGAGATGGAGAATGAATAATAGTTTGCTAAATGTTTTTGTTTTCAAAAAGATGCTTAGCATCATATAGGGTCATGTTTTAGCATTTTCATTTTATATAAGAAAATTGCATTTTAGGCATGAAATTTAATTATAAAAATGATTAATTTTATATAGAAATCATCTCTATAAAATTATGTACCTTTCTTATTTTGTTAGTTATACCACTCACTACTAGAAACCTATAAAATATTGATGGAATATTCTGTTGACGTATAATAAAGATTTTGTTAGCATTGAAAAATGTTAACGAAATCAATAATGAAATACTATTGTCAAAAAACATCTCGTCTAATTTTCTATTTGATCAACAATTCCATCAACATTTATTTTCTTAATAGAATTGTTCATCGGTTATTCCATCAGTAAGTTTCCACACATTCTATAAGTCTAAAAAACAAATTCTAAAATAGGTGTGAAATTTCTAGTGGAAATGTCGTTAGAACTCCATTTTCATTGGCAATTCCATAAGAGATTTCTATTTTTTTTTCGTTTGTTATAATCCATAAACCAACAATTAATTGCTCGTAACAAACTCACAATCATAATGAAAAAGCATCTCCAAAAATTAACTTATACAAATTTCACAATGAGTAATGCTAAAATGGATTACATAGATCTATGAGTTTTCACTAACAAATTCATATAAATAGTGCACAATAATGAGATAGATAAAATTCCATATATAAATGCTTTTAAAGAAAAAATAGATATCAATAATATATTAAAATTCTAGTAAGAAACCATTAAAATTCAAATTAAAATACAATCAAATCAACAATGTGAATTATATATACCCGATACATCACATTAAAGGTGATAAAAAGATGAAGGTGGAGAGGGAGGAAAAGATCATTAATCGGAAGATTTAAGAAGATGAGAAAAAAGTACACTTATAGTTACACTTAGTTGAGTTCAATACATCTTATTTTCTTATAGGTGTTTTACTCTTATATTCTCCTTCTCAACAGGTATTTATTCCTAAACCCATTTATGGACAATCTCATCAAATTCATGTGATGTATAGCTTGGGCTAAAATATGGTGTGACTACAATTAAAACAATACATCTCGTCTTCAGTTCTCGAGCTGATGCTATAAGCAAATCATAAACTCGATTTCTATTAGGTCTATCACTTGCAACAACCTCCAACCACACTTGAGAATCATGAAAAGGATGGGTGAAAGTGTCTTCGCCAAATTTTGCAATCATGTTAGCATTATATATCTCATATAAAATAAAGTAAATTTTATAAATTCAATTATATTTCATATTGTTAATGCAAATAAACAATCGTAAACCAATTATGACTATTAAAAAACTTATAACACTTCTTCCTTTGTGTCGATTATTTTTTTTCTCCTTTTCCTTATCTTTCTTTTTTATATATGTTTTCTCATGTAAATCCACTGAAGTCAATTCTCCAACCACACTTGAGAATCATGAAGAGAATGAGTGGAAGTGTCTTTACTAAATTTTGCAACCATGTCGTCATTATATGTCTCATATAAACGCAAAAAGTAAATTTCTCAAATTCAATTATATTTCATATTGTTAATGCAAATAAACAATCTTAAACCAATGATAACTATAAAAAAAACTTACAAAAACACTTTCGCTCTTGTATCGATATTTTTTTTTTCTCTTTTTCCCTATCATTCTATTTTATATGATTTTTCTCAAGTAACTCCACTAGAGTCGATTCTCACCCAAGATTTTTTCTTTAAAAAAATTAAATAGTTTTTTAAAAGTCTCATAGATATACATATAATTAAAAATTCAAGAAAATAATAAAATATATAACAAAAAGTTATTATTAGATGTTTTGCATGATTATAAATGAAATCACTCATTTGGTGTATTTGCTTATCGAACCATGAGTTTCTTTATTTTTATTTTGTGTACCATATCATGAGCACTTTGTAAAAGTTTTTCAAATCACAAATTGTTGAGACAATCCCAATTATGTTGTGTAACATGCCTCGTTTTATAGTTTTTCCACTTCTCTATGTCATCTAACCCAGCCTTTTTAATTGCTTGTTTATAGGCATTGTATCAAAAATCACTCAACCTTGTACATAAATTTATTAACAATAATTAGGTAATAAAATAAAAGAATACTATTTTACAATAATATAACATTAATTGATTTAAAATTATCTAGTTGCACTATGATTTTCCATCACTCTCTTGACAAGTGCCTCATTGCTCTTGTTCTAGCAAAACCTTTTCTTAATTGATTAGATACAAGAAATAGTTTCCAAATTTTAAAACATTAGTAACTCCAATTAAAAATTAATTATCTAATCTTAAACTTTCTCCATCAAACACCTACCATATATATCCATTCATGATGGTCATAAAGCTTGCTTTATTAAAACAATGGCTCTTAGAATGATCACTTCATCGTAAAGGTGATAAAACAAGGAGCTTCAAAATTGGTAAGCCTGAAAATCAATTCAAGGAACCTATTTTCAAATAAATTTAATACTTAAAATAACTCTAGAAAAAATAACACTATAGGCCAAAAAAATATTATATAAAAAAAGCCATCATTTTAGTCTACTATCCATTTGCTTGAAATAGGCTCTATAAAAAAAGAGATACCTGATTTATTGTTTTTAGTGATTTAGCTTTGGTCTGTAACCTTTATATAGAGTGTCTCTTCATAATTATCATCTAAATTCATGGTATGATCATTGACACCATTACTTGATGAAGAAGTAATACCTAACAAAACAATGAACACAATTCAAAAATTAAATCAAAATGCATTGAGCATTAGTGTGAAAAATAGGATAAACATATGTTATCAATTCCACACATATTTAATTTTCCCAAAATTTTCAACTTAAACATAAAATTGACAAAAATCAATTGGTACTTATTAAATTATCCATCACTTTTTTCAATTCTAACACATCTAAGTTATAAAATTACTCTTAGTCTCATCAAGTGACAAATTAAATCCATTCATCTCAAATCTCAAACAAACTCTAAAATACAAATCATACATTAATACAACAAAATTATCATTATAAAACAAGTACAACACTTAAATATTCAAGCAAATTACAAATACTACAGATAAATTTCAATAAATCAACTTAAAATATAAATAAGTTACAACAAAAATAAGTGGGTTAGCTTACTTGATGGAGTGAAACTTTAGAAAAAATGGAATCAAGAAAGGGAAGCTAACCCTACTTGACAAAAATTACATTGGTGTTGATGGGTTGGGTGGCTGGATTGTGGGGCACTGAAATTAATAAAATGTGTGTATGTGAAAGAGAGAGAAAAAAAAAAAGAGAAAGAGAGAGAGAGAGGTTGTTGTAATTCTACTTGAATGAAGAAGAAAAAAAATGGGGACGGGAGAGTACTATCGAGTTTTAATTTATTTTTAAATTGTTAATGAAATTTTGTTTGTAATTTGACATGTTAATAATGTCAATGAAATTACTTATAGATATTTATTTTATTCTGTCACAATTTCCATATGAAATTATTAATCCAACGAGAAAATATTTTCTATTAGTATTTTTATTTTTATTAATTTTCTAGGAGTGATTCTTAGTGCACCACTTGAATGGATGTGTGGTTTCTTTTGCTATATTTCTGTTCAAAGGCTAATAAATCTCCGAAACAGCGATCAATTCGCACACCATAGAAGAAATCAAAATTCAAGATTATATAAAAGGAAAATCTCAAGATTTAAGGAACCCACGTCTTACAAAGAGTTCGTGCTCAAACTCTGTCGGTGGATTAGATGTCTTCACTGTGACCGTACAGGAATTGCCTCACAAAAAGATTATAGCCGTGGCTCCTATATTCCTCCTTTATAGAACCACCCTTTTATAATTGTTTATCCCAGACATTCCCACATGCTAGCCAATCAAAACTGTCGGTGGCTTTTCTCCTTTTTCTTTTATTTCTTTTTTATTAGCAATTCCACGCACTGTTTCGGCAACCTTCCATTGGATTCTTCTTCACCACTAAAAAAATCCAAAAGAGCTGCAGCTATCATTGTGATGTCTAGTTGGAGTGTATTAGCACCATTAATAATTGCTGATTTAGCCAATATAAAGAGGCCAAGAAAGATTTACCGACAAGATAAAGTGTTTATTTAAAAATATATTTTTTTAATATATTAAAACCGTTCTAATATATTTTAATTTATATTTTAATCAAAATATCTATATATTAAAAAAATTTTAAAATATATTAATTTTATATAATAAAAAAAAAACAAGAGAAAAAAAAGGGTACAGTAACAGTACAAAGGACCCACAACAAAGCCCACGTCCCATAAGTACACTAAAACAAGCCCATCCATCAAACGCGTTCATTGGCTAGTACAGGCTTTACAGCTATGCGAACCGAGACCTTGAATTTAACCCTGTTGATGCCGTACGTTGTCATTTTGGTCGACAAAAGTGGGACCCAACATAGATTTTGTTATTCTTACTTATTAGCGTATATAATTTTTTTTAATATTGTTTTTTTAAAAAAATAAGTGAAATAACAGAAAAACATGATAGTTTTTTATTGTTATTTTAAAATAATAATATCTAAAAAAATAATTAAATAAATAGAAGAAAAAAAAATCTCAAAAACATGTCAACACTCCTATTACAGCATTATTAATATCATTAAAAAAAAATTTTAATGTTAGTTAGTGACTCATTTATAACCCAAATATCATACTTATTATTCAAAAAAATAACAGGCGACTTACTTGTTTTTTATGATAAATATATATACTTGGGTTATAGTTAGTAATTTTTTTGATATTGTTATATTTGTCTCTCCAAAATTTTTCAAATGAAATTAATAATGTGGTAATGTGTGTTTTTAAGATTTTTTTTTTCTATCTGCTCTCTCATGCCTATTTAATAAATTTTTAAATATTAATATTCTGATCAGTTGAAAAAAAAAGTCTTGTTTTTCAATATTGTGCTAATTTTCTTTAAAATGTTACCTTTCT
>Ga0325411_1005565_pt1 | contig 13934 bp, 6 predicted proteins | sample PopdelMetagenome_13_FD_206181 | JGI IMG/M metagenome (GOLD analysis project Ga0325411, IMG submission 206181) | Populus deltoides microbial communities from Bellville, Georgia, United States - Xylem-PdIQD-R4 | ecosystem: Host-associated > Plants > Phyllosphere > Stem > Wood/Secondary xylem... | reverse complement strand
TGCAAAATAAGCTTGGATGCACTGCCTATTTATAGGCAAGCATCCAAGCAAAGGACAAAGGGGCAAGGCAAGTGGCCAAGTGGCCAAGTGGCAAGGGGCAAGTGGTGCCAGCCAGCTAGCTTCACATAAAATTTTGTAGATTTGAGTTATTTTAGTTTTCTTGTCCCTTTCCTTAGTTCCCTAATTACTCTCACAAAGTCCTTAATATATATCTGAGATTAGTTTGTTTTTTGAATTTATTTATTAAATTTTTGTGATTAATTTTAATATTTATGGCTATTGAAACTAAATAACAGTTATCTAATTTAATTTAAAATATAATTGTTTTATTAATAATTATATAATTTTATTAACCGTCATTATATTAACAAATATAATATTTCAAATCTAATAAAACCTGTAGTAAACAATGTATTTTATTTACTTTGTCTTCTCTTCTCGTAATATTAACGAACATAAGTTTTTTTTTTTTGTTTTTTTTTTCAAACCTAGACACTGCGTTATGGCGAGGTCGGTCAGGTCGTTTTTAGTTATTTGCTAACCCAATGGGTCATTGTGAAAAGTAAAAATAATCACAGTTATCAAGAGAACGGAGAAAAAATCATCAAAGCATATAATATGGATCTGCGGACTTAAAAAGTTTTTATATCTTTCAGAAATCTGTTTCTTTCCAAGATTGGAGAAAATTAAATCGTTTTCATACATCAAGATTAAATCCAATGTTTAAACCAAGACTTTAATTTTTTATATCTTTCAGCAACCTTATAAATTAGCTAGTCATCTATTGATCTCAACCTAATTACTTAATTTATTATGCTACTTTCTTTCATTTTTTGAATTCAAATCTTAGAATTAATATTTTAAGAATGAATTATTAAGTTCTTTAAAATATATCAAATTAATTTAAGGATATATTCTTGACATCAACTAAAAAAAGTTAATTTAATTGACGTACAAACTCGTTGAAAAAGACCTTTATTACCAAACAATAATAATAATTAATATGCAAATCAGACACGTACGGTGCTCCCCCTGCCGAAGACTTTCTTGATTTTTTTTAGCGGGATGTCTCCATTCTCCAAGAGAAGAAAAGTCTGAAGCTACGTGTCTTGATGCTGATTGATTTTAGAATTGTCACCCTTCACATCAAGAGTTTGTTCATTGATTTTAGAATGGATTTGGCGTAGAACTTTTCTTCTGGTGATCTCTCTGTTTTTTTATTTTATTTTTTGATTTCATTTGTGTTTTATTTTTTACAAGAGATGATGAATTCTTTCAGGATTATCTTAGCATAGAAAATCTGGGTGAAGCTGAATCGAGCTTCAAATAATATATGTAACTACCATTGAAATTATTATATTTACAAGGCTGAAAGAGGAGAGTAATAATAAGACATAGGGGCTATTTTGCAAAACAAAACTAAGGGGAGATGAAAAAACTAAACAATTGGTATTATAGCTAGAAAATGTTAAGAAATATGTTTGAACCACATTTTAACTCTGTTCAAGGGCTGATATATACCAACTTGATTGGGTTTAGTTAGCTCAAAACCCCAAAAGAAAAATGAAAATGAGATCCATATTTCGAATCAGCCTCTTACTATTGCCAATATTATTTCAGTTAGCAACAGCTGCACCACCCGTGACAAAGCCTGGATGTCAAAACCTGATTTAAAATCTATTTTCTTTACCAGGACAACAGCTGCACCAACAGTTAAATATATTTTTCTTAATTTTTCTGATTGAATTCAGATTGATTCATTTCAATTCATATAATTTAAAATCTGATTTCTTTATATATAAAGGATAATATTGTTTCATTAATTACAATTCAACAACCTATGCAATTTTTAATTTTTTCTTCGGTCAAGTTAATTTGAGTCAATTTATATATACTCAAAATCTAATTTTTTTATTAGAATAAATTCCATATCGGATTTGATAACCATGACTTGATGCATATGACCCAAAAACCATGATATGTAAATGTTTCGTACATTCGCACTCTGTGACTTTAGCATATGAATCATCTTGACGTAAGGGCTACGTGGTGCCTTGGATGCATATTTATAAGCAATTGATAAATTCTCCAAATTAATAAAGCAACCACAACTAATTATTTAAGACTACCATTTTTTCCATCCAAAAAAATAAAATGATAATTTTATTATAATAATTCACAATAAATTATATTTGGTAATACAGTAAAAAACCCAAGCTGTTTATTTTTTATAAAAATCTATTGGTGATATAGATTTAATAATCTTTAAGTTTATGGAATGTAATGAAAAATACATTCCACTCTGCTCTAATTTTTAATATAATTTTACCAATGTAAATTTTTTTTTCTCTTACAACATAATCATTTTTTTCCTTTTCATTTTCCATAACTCCAAATATTTTATGAAATATACATATATAATTGTTTCTTATATTGAAAATTGAAAAGTACTAAAACACATTAAAAATAACACAATGAAAAGCCTCATGACAATAATATTTATTTATTTATTTTGAACACATTTCCTTCACTGCAAAGGACGTGCATTTACAATGATTTCCTAATAGTAATTTATTTTTTTAATTATTTGATATTTCAATATGTATAGTTTTAAATTTATTTTCTTCCTTTTCAATATGACATATACTTGTTTGAAATTGTTTTTATTTTTGAAGAATCATAAATTAATATTAATAATATTAATGGACCGATTAAATTATTGTAATAATTATTTATTTATAACACTGCATTCTTCCGGTCCCCTTTGAGAACAAAGACAATAGTATTGCAATGTATTCAAGTAAACCGGAAGAATGACTATATTATTTATAAAAAACTTTGCCCTATTATATAGCTTTACAACAATAACAAAAAAATCAATAAAAACAGCTCACTAACTACATTAATAGAAAGTAATAATGTGCATGAGAAAATAATCTAACATAAAAAAATCTTTCTACATAATAGAAACTTATTAGCAACATAAACGTAATAATTTATTTAAACCAATCTTATCACAGTCCACGTCAACGAGATCAATCAAATCAAAATCATAATATCACAGTCTATTATATAAATTGCACCAATTTATATATGAACGATCAAAATCATAATATCACAATCCATTAATTTAATCGGTCCGGTCTCCATAGAGCAGGGATCCTATATATAGAACTTGTACAATTAAATAAGGAATTTGATGTATATATAAATAAATAACTTCTAACCACTCTTGAAGATAAATAAAAATAAGTTCAAACGCATCGTTTGGAAGGCTAACGTGTCTAGCTCTTCCTGAAGCTCTCTCCTAAATCCCTGCGCAGAGCCATTTTCAGCTTGGCTTTTAGTGTATCATGGGGTCTTTGGCTAGCTAGAAACAAGACGGTGTTCTTGGGAGATTCTACTGATTGAGATACTGTCTCTGAGCTGGTTCTTCATCGCCAGACACTTTGGCTGAAAACATTTGAAGGGAACTACCAGGAATGGACTATTTTAAGCCATGGATGAAGTAAGCAACGAAAAAGTCTATTTTAAGCAATCTTTATTTGCTGTTTTAGAATCAAGTCATGTTTTTTTAACCTAAATCCTCTCCAGTCAAATACGGCAGTTGTAAACCACAAACTTCATGTCTCAAGTAATTCATTAGCTCCAATATTATTTACTGAACAAGTTCATAACAATTAGTTAATTAATTAAATTCCTCATGAGAATGTAATAAAATCTCCAATAGAACACTTTACTCCCACTCCAAAATTTTCTTTAAACAATTTAAAAACTTGTTTTATATATAACATGTTGATTTAATATGTCTTGTAACCAATCTATTAATTACATATAATATTATTATATTTAAATAAATATATATTTATTATTAACAAATACAATCTGTTGAACCCGAACTCATGATTATTTATTTATTTATTTTTGATACAATGAACACAGGAAAGAACCCACTAACTCCAGATCTTCAATAAAGTAGAATATCATTTTCTTATTTCCATAAATGGTGGACCGGCCTTAAATAGTCTAGGCAATTTATTCACGAAGATGGAATTTAATAATACTCTCCGGCCGGCCATTTCCTGGATGACTAGGTTCTTGTTTTGTTTTCTATTAATTTCTTTTTTTCTCTTAAATTAATATATAATCTATAGCTCTATCTATCATGATAAAGATAAGACAGGGAACACAACATTAATCAATTGTTTTCTTTTACTTTAGCTTCCTTCTTTTTAAACAGACGGTCCATCTTAAATTGTAGACATAATAATTGATTATGTAAGAGGAGTACTTCATTCGATCGTATAACGATCAAACCTAATTAACCTTCCAAATTAATATCCATTAACATTTTTTAATCAAGTAAGAAAGATTAAAATAATATAATTAATGGACATATTGGAATAAAAGTCATTATTGACTGATTATCATAAGAAATTACATTTAGTCAATGACGCATAAGCTTAGAAGAAGCATGCAAAGTTCTCCGGTGGCTGTATAAAGACATGATCAAACCTAGTATCGTTGAACACCAAACACAAAGAAGAACGGAAGAAATAAACATAACAGTATGCAGGTTGTGAAACTTGTCTCCCTTTTTTCTTTCTTGCTATTAATGCTGATGTTTCAGCCAGCACCGGCTGGTCTGGCAAAACCGAAATTGTGGACCCAAACTGGGTCGACTGAACATATTGGATGCGACTCAACTTGCTTCAACAATGGATCCATTAGTAATTATTGGCTTCATAACAGTGCATGCTATGGTAAGGAGTATTGTTGTCAAGATATGGACTTGTCTCCCTCACTTCAGGTTTTCAATTCAAGTTTCGAGTCAAAAGAGGGTAAACAAGGAAGTGACCTGTTATTGACAAGTGCTGATTGTATGTACTCGGGTGCTCGGAGACAGAATAACAATAGGTGGACACACAACAAAGATACCATGGATTGCGCTGCAATGCGAATAAATAGTACTTGTTCTTGCTCAAAAGGTTATGAGGGCAACCCTTACCTTCAATGCAGAGGTAATTTTTCCCACACAAAAATATATTATCCCTTTTTCTTTTTAGAATACAATAAAGAAAAAGCTAGGGTAATTTAGATTACAAAGGGGTGCGTGTGTACACACACTAAGTGCAGGTGATACTTTTTCTTAAAGTGTCCACATGAACAGAATAATCTTTTCATTGATGCAAATCAAGGAGAGATTTTGAATTTAGTTGTATCATATAAGTTGAAACGTAAACTTGCAGCTGGTACTTACTCTGAAGAATGATTTCTACATTGAAAAAAATAATAATTAGAGATTAGATTAATTGAATATCCATAATATCCATCCTTCAAGAAAAAAAAAATCCTGATAATTTTTTTCCTTTGATTTTTGCACTAGGTTCATTTACATAGAAAATTAAGAATAGAACACAAACCATCTGTTTAATGAATCTCAATTCAACAATATTGCATTAGTTAATTAATTATACAAGAATTCATAGTGATGATATGTATTTTTTACATAATATAAGTTCAATAAAAAATTTGTCCAAATAGGGAATGTGTATCTAGTGAATCCATACAATTGAAATATTTGATTTTTTTTTTTCGATTCATCAGGAAGTCTAATTGTGTGTTCATGAGCTAAACAATGTTAGGTAATTTCTTTCTTATATAATAATTAATAAACTGTTTATGTATGATGAAGGAATAATTGTTTGTGATGAAGAATGTTTATGACTTTTGCACAATATATAAGAAATATTTTTATAAGATGAGAAATAATACTTTTATCTACAGTAGGCTTGGATTTATTTATTTCTGTTGATTTCATACTAGACATCAATGAATGTGAGGATGGAAAACCTTGCCACGGATTGACAAGATGTGTCAATACAAAAGCATCGTACAAATGCGAACTCCACCCCTTCTGGATTTCTGTTCTAGGCATGTCTCTCTTCTCTCTTATTATTTTTATATTATTTTATACATTACTCTTATAAATAATGAAACTAAACTCTATGACAGACAAAATTATACATAAGTATTAATCTAGGAAAATCATGCTAAATGCCTACCGCTGCCCTTTTAACTTTCCTAAGTTACAGAACAATTCTTTTATTTGATTTTTTTTTTTAAATCGTTGGGAATGGAAATCAATACTTTTTAGAAGAAAAGGAAAAAACATTAATACAGCAAAGCAACACCATATCCACTACTATCTGTCTATCTATATTATTTTTTTGTCTAATGGATGGTAAATCAGCTTGATTCAAGAAAAAAAATATAGATTGGAAAAATGAGATTTCTAGGAATTTTTTAAGTTTCGGAAACATTTTAATTAATAGAACCAAAATTCATGAGGCCATTTTTATTTCCAGCAAGACTGAAAACCTATAATATAACAAGCTATTCACAAATCTTGCTATAATGTAACAATCATGCAGTTATCGGTCTGGCCCTTGGAGTACTGTTCTTGCTCATTGGTGCTTGGTGGATACACAATTGCATTCGGTTGAAGAAGAAGTTTTTCAAACGGAATGGTGGCCACTTATTGCAGCAACAATTATCCTCAAGTGATGGTAGTGTTCAAAAGACAAAAATATTCAGTTCAAATGAGTTGAAAAGGGCGACCGATTATTTTAATGAGAACAATATACTTGGTCATGGCGGCCAAGGCACCGTTTTCAAGGGAATGTTAGCTGATGGGAGTATTGTTGCAGTTAAGAAGTCTAAGATAGTGGATGAAGATAAACTAGAAGAATTCATCAACGAGGTTGTCATTCTTTCACAAATCAATCACAGAAATGTGGTTAGGCTACTCGGATGTTGCTTGGAGACTGAAGTTCCTCTGCTAGCCTATGAATTCATTCCCAATGGAACTCTTTCCAAATATCTCCATGAGCAAAACGAGGACTTTGCGTTATCATGGGACTCTCGGTTACGAATCGCCTCGGAAGCTGCAGGTGCGATATTCCATCTTCACTCGACAGCATCTATGCCGATTTATCACCGAGACATTAAGTCCACAAACATACTCTTAGATGAGAAATATAGAGCAAAAGTTTCAGATTTTGGAACTTCAAGATCAGTTTCCATTGATCAAACTCATCTGACCACCAAGGTTCAAGGTACTTTTGGTTACATAGATCCAGAGTATTTTCGAACCGGTCAATTTACAGACAAGAGTGATGTTTATAGTTTTGGAGTCGTTCTCGTCGAGCTCTTAAGTGGGCACAAACCAATTTTCTTAACCCGTTCACTGGAAACCATGAGCTTAGCCAAACATTTCATTGATTTGATGGACGGTGGTAGACTCTTTGATATCATTGATGCTCAGGTTAAGGGGGATTGCACTGAAGAGGAAGCCATAGTTATAGCGAATCTTGCAAAGAGATGTCTGGATTTGAATGGAAGAAACCGGCCAACAATGAGAGAAGTTGCAATGGAATTGGAGGGGATTCTATTATCACGTAACGGTATCAATATTCAACAAATTGGTGAAGTGGATAATTCATCTAGGTCGATTTCCTGCAGCAGTTTTGAGATTGGTATTGATCTACCATTAGATTGCAAACCGTCGACTTCTTCTGAAACATGGTGAAGGATTAAGAAAATACATCACAAATCATATGTTTCTTTTTTGTTTTAAGACTTTTCTGATTGCATTATATTTGTACCGTGGTCTGTGTTTTAGCACATGCTCTTAGTCTTTCATGTTAAGAACTTAATAAATTAAAAATCCTTCGCGTTTATTATAAGAGAGTTTCTTTGATCAATTGGTAACTTGAGCCATGTCTCTATCTTGAGGAATCAAAGCCATCATCAGTTAGCAAAGATTTCATTTGAGAAGTATTTAGTCTCTCGAATCCTCTGGTGTGAACATGCTGATGAGACTCTGCAGATGAATTAGGCTTAAATTCTGATAGCTGGGGATGCTGATTTTTAGTAGATTTGATTTACTATTTGTCTGTGGTTAAGGCAATATCGATTGAGCTTTTGTGGAAACACAGCCAGAAAGCTTAACAACACTGATCATGATCAACCAGGGCAGCAACTACGAACATAAAGTTGTAAAGAATACAGGGAGAGCAAAAACAGAGGAGGGTGTAGAGCAAAGTACAACATGGAGCAGCAGAATCAACATAGACACGGCAAGAGCATGGACTAACCACCACCACCACCACCACCACCAGCAAATGTTTAGCAACCAAAATAATTAATCACTGTGATCAGATAGTAAAAGCAGTGAATGATAGACCATTACAGGGATTACTAAGAAAAGTGTATGCGTGTTTAGTGAATGATAGATAATAAAATGATGAAGTAGCAAAGTAAGAGCAAGAAAATTAAAAGCCAAATAATTAAATAGCAAAGTAAGAGGCAAAATAATTTATTGTATAGATTTATCTCTAAAAAAACTGATGATAAGGGGGAAAAAATTTCAACTGTTTTAGACATTAAGCCGCGACATCATTGTTACATCAAGTTTGATATGACACTGTAAACCTCAACTATTAGCGTTATATTTTTCAAGTATAGAGATTGGTTTTTAAGGTATTATTTTTTAAAATATATTATAATAATTTTTATTTTTATTATTTTTAATATTATCATATCAAAATGATAAAAAATATTAATTTAAAATTAAAAAAATAATTTTTTTTAATATTCATACTCCAAGTTGTGACTTTCAAATGCTGTTGATTATTCTTTTCATAACCTATTTAGGAAATGAACCTGTGCACTGCTGTGAGTCCACTCACAAATGATTTTTATTTTATTTTATTATTTTTAATTAAAACTTAAATAAATCAAAACTATTTTTTAAATAAACTTAAAGAAATACAATATGTATTGGTAAAGTTATATTAAAAAAATTAGAGAAGAGTGAAATGTATTTTTTATTACATGCCATAAACTTAAAGATTATTAAGTAATAAGCTAAAGGGCATGGGAAATTCATTGTTCACCCACACTCAATGCACTGTGGATTACAATAGTAATCCACAGTGCATTCCTTTTTATTTTTACTTTTTTTTTCATCTTTTTTTCTCACTTTTTTTTCCAACTTTTCTCTTTTTTTTTTGTTTATTTTTTTTTCCAAAATTACTTTTCTTTTTTTCCAACTTTCCTCTTTTTTTTGTTTATATTTTTTTTCAAAATTATATTTATCGATTTTACTTTTTTAATATTGAGCTGATTAAAAATTCACTTTGTAATTTTTTTAATTGAAGAAATCCGGAACCAAGGACCAAACTAAAAAACGCACGTAAGTAGAAGGGTTGCAATTAAACTGAATCAGGGGCCAAATTGAAGAAATTAGAAGTTTATTGCTCAATTAAGAGTCAAATTGCATAAATCAGAGACCAAGGATCAATGTGAAAAAGGCGGCCAACTTCAGGGTTGGAAATTGAATTTGACTGGAATGCAATTGAATTAATTTTTACAATCAAAATTGCAATTGAGGACTCGATTGAACATATCACAAATTGAGAATCGATGTGAACTCTGACATGTTTTTGCCGCCTTTTCCTTTTAAATGAAACAACATGTTTTGACCAAAATGGCGCCGTTTCATCCACTGTTCATTAAAAAAAAAAAGGAAGCCCGAAACGGTGTCGTTTTAACGGTATGTGGGTCTTCTTCTTCCCCTGGACGTGCAAAGTAGGGGAAGAAAAAGACTTTTCTCCCCTGCTTTGCCCGCTCCCTCCTTCTCTGAAACCACCAAAAAGACGCCGACAAAACTCCTCACTTGCCCGTCACATGGTGGATAAAGAGGGGATGCACCCCTAGGGCGGTTCTAGGCGGCTGCACAATTGCTGCCCCGGCCACCCTACCCTTTTGGCAGGGGTAGTAGGGGTCTTCCCCCCCTCTGTTTTTACCTATAAATACAGAGGGGGGCAACAGAAAAAAAAAAAAAAAACCCGAAAAGCAAAATAGAGGAGACACTATGAAGATCGAAAGAAAGAAAAAAAAGAAGACCCGAAGAGGAAGAAAGAAAGGAAGAACAAAAGAAGAAAAAACAGAGAGAAAGAAAACAAGGAAAGAAACCATCCACCGCCACCGAAAACAGTGCCGCTTGGAACCACCGCCACCAGCGAGCACCACCGTCAGCCAACGACAGCAGCCACCACATGTCAGCCCTTCTCCCCTTCTTTTTCTTCTCCTGCTTCGCCTCGCCACCCCAACCCCCACTGTTCACTTAGCATGTGAACAGTGGAGAGCACTGTTCACACTGGCTGGGCTGAGCCCAGCCCACGTAGTTGGGGCGGGTCGGCCCAGCCCATGCATTTGGGCTAGGTTTGGCCCATTAAAAAAATTAAAAGAAAAAAAATATTTTTCAATATTTGTGAATTCCCCACGTTTTGATTTATGCTTTTTTTTGCTTAATATTGGTCTGTATTTTACGTCGTAAAAATACAAATCTGATATTAAAATACCCGGTTTTCGTCAAAATTTCCAAAATAAAAAAAATGAAAAAAATAATGTTTTTGTGCATACGGTTAAGAGTCTCAAAGCTAAAAAATCATATTGTGTTTTTCATATACTAAGAAACAATGTTTTAGCATGCATTTTGGCTTTAATAACCAGTTTATTAAAGTCAAGAGAAAATTGACCAAAATTTCAAAAACAACAAAAATTTTATTTTGTTTGTCTTTTAGTATCCGGGGTACGACATTGCACGTAATACGTATTTTGGATATTAAATTTTTTTTTCGGACGCTAGAACGGTTAGGTTTTACCTCATTAAGAAAAAAATCTCCTTATTAAGGAAGACTTTTCTTGAATCTTAGACAGACGGGACCAACAATAATAAAACGCAACCAAAACCTTAGATTTTATTAGACAACAAAACAATGCAGCTTACCTTAGGTAGGACGTAGTTGGGGTGCTAATACCTTCCCTTTACGCAACTAGTCTCCGTACCCAATCTCTGAGATAAGTTAGGATTCTTAGTGACTAAAATACTAGGTGGCGACTCCCCTTCTATATTTTACTGATAAGAAACAAGAATTCATTATCTCTCCACATTTGCCAGACTTACACCAATACATTTGCCTTTAGGGTGGAACGATCGCCGTGACGCAGCGCAGACACGTGCGACACATGAAAAAATTAATTTTAATTCGATAAATAATATTAAAACTATTTTTTAAAAAAGAAAAAAAGTTTTAAAATACCTCGTTTTGGGGGAAAAAAATCTCTTAGGATTTGGATAAGGATTGGCTGTTCAAAAACTTCATTCGTATTGGATTTGATTTGACCAGATATATTCAGCAACTAAATCTTTGGTATTCAACTAAATATAAAGATGCCACTAAACATCAAAGAAAAAGGAAAAGAAAACAAGAAAAAGAAAAGGAAAATATTTGAGAAGTTCGAAATTCATCAAAGTATAGAGAGAACACATCTTCAGTCATGTCTACTGACAAAGCTTCCCCTTTTATTCAAAACTCCATGGGGATTTTATGCGTTGTTTTGCTACTGACATCATGTAAGATTCTCTCAAATTCATTTTCCATCTCAAAACATTTTTTTCCCTTTCACTTTTTTTGATAGTAAGAATATCTTTAAACAATTTTTTTTTTTATCAATTATAAGATCTTAAATAGGTTATTCACACACATATCAATAGGATTGTTTTTTCTTCCGTTCATCTTGAGCCTAATAATCAAGATTTAATGGTTCAGTGACAGATCAAGTATCAGCACTAGGAGCAGTAGTACCCTGCCTAGGTCCATGTCCAAAGTTCCCAAAGTGCTACAAGTCTTGCGTCGCGAAAGGATACAAGGGAGGTGGTTGTGTTGGATTCTTGGGCAGTCGACCAGCTTGCTGCTGTTTCCAGAGCTGAAATGCCTTCGTTGCCATAAACGAATAAATGAACATGACAAGAACGTCATGAATATTAATGTCATTTCAAAATAATTGCTTGATAAATCCTACATAAAAAAAAATAGCAGCTACTTGATTTTTGACCTTTACCTGAATATTGCCATAACTTCTCTGCTTTCATAAACCTTTTGTCACAGTAGATCATGAGTTTTTTTCATTGACTATCTGCTTCATAAGAATCGACACACTATTATCTCTCTCTCTCTCTCTCTCTCTCTCTCTCTCTCTCTCTCTCTCTCTCTCTCTCTCTCTCTCTCCTCTTTTGTTTTTCATTTTTCATAAGAGATGTGATTGATGGATTCTTTCATGATTATCGATCTAAGCATAGCAAATCAATTACATCAAGAATTCTCAGTTGACTTATAAAATTTTGTAGATTTGAGTTATTTTAGTTTTCTTGCCCTTTCCTTAGTTCCCTAATCACTCTCACAAAGTCCTTAATATATATCTGAGATTAATTTTTTTTTGAATTTATTTATTAAATTTTTGTGATTAATTTTAATATTAGTGACTATTGGAATAAAATTAAATAACAGTTATCTAATTTAATTTAAAATATAATTGTTTTATTAATAATTATATAATTTATTAACCGTCATTATATTAACAAATATAATATTTAATTATAATATTTCAAATCTAATAAAACCTGTAGTAAACAAAAAGCACATATAAAAATATATATATATATATATATATATATATATGTATTTTATTTACTTTGTCTTCTCTTCTCGTAATATTAACGAACATAAGTTTTTTTTTTGTTTTTTTTTTTCAAACCTAATCGATCCTGGATTGACCTGCCGGTCTCGATTTTAAAACAATGATAAAAAAAGGTCACTTAATTGACGTACAAACTCGTTGAAAAAGACCTTTATTATCAAACAATAATAATAATTAATATGCAAATCAGACACGTACGGTGCTCCCCCTGCCGAAGACTTTCTTGATTTTTTTTAGCGGGATGTCTCCATTCTCCAAGAGAAGAAAAGTCTGAAGCTACGTGTCTTGATGCTGATTGATTTTAGAATTGTCACCCTTCACATCAAGAGTTTGTTCATTGATTTTAGAATGGATTTGGCGTAGAACTTTTCTTCTGGTGATCTCTCTGTTTTTTTATTTTATTTTTTGATTTCATTTGTGTTTTATTTTTTACAAGAGATGATGAATTCTTTCAGGATTATCTTAGCATAGAAAATCTGGGTGAAGCTGAATCGAGCTTCAAATAATATATGTAACTACCATTGAAATTATTATATTTACAAGGCTGAAAGAGGAGAGTAATAATAAGACATAGGGGCTATTTTGCAAAACAAAACTAAGGGGAGATGAAAAAACTAAACAATTAAAGGTAATTTTGGTGCAAAAAGCCATGTTTAGGTCATCCGTTCGAGAAACTAAAAGGCAGTAATGAAAGTGGAGTCGGTGATTTTTGTTGTTTTTTCTTTGTTTGCCTGTTCCATTTTCAAACACCTGTGCTCCTTTCTTCCACACGGTTTAGCCCCACACGAAAGTAGAATTCCTAGAGCCATTCCCTTTTTGTTTCTCCTGTTAGGATCGTCATGTGATCGGACTCTTAAGTTAGTGCTCAGAGCCTACTAACAGTTCTCTTTATATTAATCCAGTTTTTATACAATTAAATCATGCAATTATCATTGTATTAAAACTCGATTAATAGTAGTCAGAGAGGTTGATCTAGAATCTGTATTGTCCGGATTGAAAAAAAAAATAATTAATTTAAATAAAAACACTGGTTGATTAATGATTTGGCGGATTCTACTGTTAGCCTATTGATTTTTAACCTTTCTGTTAAAATGATATTATTTTTTTGATCGACTCTCCTGTTAGAATTTTAAATGTTTAATATTATTTTAGTTACTGTTTATTAGTCAAGAAATCAAAGCTGGCTACAGCCTTGTTGGAAGGAGCCCAGCCTTGCACGTTTTGAAATCTTTCATTGTTAGCAGCTTTTTGTTGCAACAATCTATATCTAAATTGTTTTTCAAAGGAAGAAAATATTATCGTTCTCTACAATTTGTTTTTTTTTT
>Ga0325411_1005564_pt1 | contig 13936 bp, 7 predicted proteins | sample PopdelMetagenome_13_FD_206181 | JGI IMG/M metagenome (GOLD analysis project Ga0325411, IMG submission 206181) | Populus deltoides microbial communities from Bellville, Georgia, United States - Xylem-PdIQD-R4 | ecosystem: Host-associated > Plants > Phyllosphere > Stem > Wood/Secondary xylem... | reverse complement strand
CATTGACGACTCAATTTGCCTCCAACCAAAGCTACCCATATTAGTTACACTAATTGTTCCATGAGCAACTGATTTACATCTTCTAATTGTTATGAATATGTACTATATAGTTGCACCTGAGATTGTTGCACTATATTTTATACTAGTTCAATGTTAGGTATGAGGTAATAATCTCTTCATTCATAATATTTTTTTAGCATGTAGATTTTTGAAGTTTTTATTTTTAAAATATTTTTGTACTTTTTTTTCTAAAATAATACTTACTTAAGTATCGGAGAGTCCTCAAAAGCACAAAAAAAGATTTTTGCAGACACAAGTCACTTATCACACTCGAACATCACGACAATAAATTAAAAGTTTCTTGTTTGAAAAAAAACAAATATTTGACGTCTTGTTTTTTGAGGGAAAATGTTTAATTTAAAAAGTCATCACCTAGTATTATGGTTACTAGAAACTCTAACTGGTTAACAGAGATTCTATGATACGGCCCCTTTAGTGTCCTACCTGAGTCAGACTGCATTGCTGGTTTTGTCTTAAATTGCTAAGAGTTTGTTGTATTATGTTTTTCATGGTCTGCCTAGGATATTCCTGACTCTGGCGTCAGTGAATACTCGGCTATAAATATTTCCAACTCTAGTGTTGGTAAATATTACATAACTGAAAACGTATAATATTCCTGACTCTGGCATCAGTAAATAAACCCATAAAATTTAAATTAAAAAAAACTATTATTTATTTATTTTAGCTGGGTCTAGCTTACCCGCAAGCCTAGCCATGCAGGTTAGGCTTAGATCCAACGGCCAGCTGATCACTACACGCATGCATGAATTATTCACGCATGCATGCAACAATAACATGTTAATTATTTTAGCAAGCAGGGAAGAAAGCTTACTTGGTTGTGCTGCTGCTGGAAGCAAAGTCGAGGGAGACGACCGGATGACGCTGGAGACCGGTGGTTGGGCAAACATCTCAACCTTCCCTTCGTTCTTCTGTGTTTCTCCTTTCTCCCTGGTGTCCCTTTTTGTCTCTATTCTCTCCCCTTTTCCTTTCTGGTTTATGTTGCTCCTCGTCGTTATGGAAGGGGAATGGAGTTGTTGGTCACGGGTTGAGAATCCAACTTGCTATTCACGGTGGAGACAGGGTTGCTCGCGCGAGGAAGAACTTCTAGACGTTGCTTCAATGGAGGCTGAGAGAGATTCCGACTTTCGTTCTGCCACTGTTATTGCTGCTCTGAGAGGAAGGATCTGGCTACTGCTATTGCTGCACTGCGATATTGGTGTTGCTCTAAGTGCTGGACCGAAGAGAAAAGGTTGCTGCTGTAACTGAGTTCTGAGGAAAACTCTTCTCTGTTTTGAAGCTGCATGCGATTGGAACCGTTGGGTCTTCGGGTGCTGCTTCTCCGTTGTTGTTGGTAGTTGGTTGAGGGAGAAGGAGAGCTGTTGATGGGAGAAGAAGACAGTGTGTGGTCGGTCTAAGGGATCAGTCACAAAAAAGGAAATGAAGGGGTGGTATGTGTATGTGTAAACCCGGGGAAAAATAAAGGTTGCTTAGATTGCAAACTAACTAAATAAAAAATAAAAGTGAAGAAATTCATGTATATGGTCAAATAAAAACAGGAATTCAGAAATTTTCGGAAAAACGTTTCTGGATGAAATATTTTGAGACATTATAAATCAACCCGAAAATGTTGAGGGTTGGATTAAATTAAAGAAAATAAACTAAACTAAAAGTTGTGGGATGAAATTATAAGAAATGAAAAGAGGTATAACTTAATTATAAGAAGAAAAAAAAAAGAAAAAGATGTGGGGGCCTAAATGCAAATAAGAAAAATTATAAAGCATAAATACTTATATTCTCACCAAAAATCTGCAAAAATCGTAAGGAAAGAAAAGAGTGAGTTTTTGTATCCATTCTTGCAAAATCAAGATAGAAACACAAAAATTTCAAGAACCCATGCAAGATTAAGGGTTTATAGATTGAATAAACAGTTGTGGGCAAGGGATTAACAAGAAAATTAAATAAAAAAAGAAGATGGAGGGTCGCCTGTCATTAGATAAGAAAGGAGGGAGTTGAAAATCTTCAACTAGTTGAAGATCAAAAACCTTAATTCGTATCGGGTAAAGTGTTATAAACATGATCTTATAAGTTATTTCAAATTCGATAATGAATTGATGCCTTGATGTGAATTATAGATTAGGGTTCTTAGACTTGAATTTGGAGAAAAATATTTGTTGTTAAAAATTAAGTTAAATGATGTGTGGTATGTGATTGGGGATGTGAAACCATGATAATTTACCCAAAAAATATAGTTTATGAAAGTTATGTGTGAAGGGAAGGGGGGGTGACGAATCTGGACAGACTCGTCTCCTGACTTTCGGTAAGATTTCGGATAGGAAGATGAGGGAATTAGAACCAGGTTTCTCATAGAAATTGTAGTTTTGGATGTTAGCTAACTAAGGAAATTGATCTTGCTCAATTTGGAGCTGTAGAACTCCAGTTATGGGTTATCAACCAAGACTGGGTCATGACAGACCCTGTAGGGCAGTAAGTCTGATTTGTTGATGAGCAATTATGACTATCTTGGGGGGCAGAATTGGGTTCTCCTTCCTTCAGAGAACTTATAGCTCCATGTCTTATCTTTCTAACGCAACCAACTTTGCTTGAAATAGAGTTCTATAACTCTAGATATAGTTAAAAATTTGAGAAGAGGTCGGACAATAACAGTTCAATATCTAGACAGTAACGGTTGGACAATAACAGTTCAATGTCTAGACAGTAACGGTTCAAGACAGTAACAGTTCAATATCTAGACAGTCACAGACAGTAACAGTTGTTCCTAATTAATTCGTAATGTTAAATGCTTAACATGAGAGCTTAGTTTGACCATAAATAGAGCTTCCACCATCGATGGGGGGCTGTAGCTTATGGGATGGAGTCGGCGCATAAGTTTTGGTTTTTTATATTGTGTGCTTTATTAGGTTTTCTGGTAATATCTCTCCCTATTTTTTGTATGCAACAGTATTTATATTTATAATCCAAGAGTTTTATGGCATATAAAAAATAAATTTTCAAACAAATTCATTTTTTTTAAAAAAAATTAATTTGATTAAGAATCCAATTTTAAAAAAAAATAATTATCATTTTCTTGATGATAAAAAGAGAATGACAAAAATACATTATAATCCTAGTTTTCCCACAAGTTAACAAATCATACTTTTCATCGAAATAAATTCATGATCTTTTAATTTTAAATTTTAATCCCTTTAAAATTAAATTAAAAGCAAATGGACCAAAATTGAGCTATAACATCACCTACCACCTTGACTTATCAGGCACCAAGTACAGGATACCAACTATCTTAGCTAAGAAGAATGGACCAGATTGCTAGAATCAAGAGACTAACCGATTATCCAACATATAATCGTCTATTGAAACTTGATAAAAAAAAAGTCATCAATTGTCCTTCTAGTGATGGTTTTTGACATTCCTAATTACTACCAATGATAGACGATCATGACATGGCTATTCTATCAGAACATTATCAACCCTTCAATCATGTTTGACTTCTCCTTAAGGTAGTGCTAGTCATTCAAAGGAATAGTCAAGCCCAATGAGTTAGTAAAATAACCTAGAACTATTAAATTTACTAGCTCTGCAAAGCTATAACATCACTTAACTGGTGCCCCTTTTTATGATCTCGTTCATGGTATCAATAAAGTTTTTTTTAATAAGAAAGACTACTTTTATAATTAAGAATGTTCCAAATTAGTTTGGAAACCATAATCTACTACGAATGCTAGATATGCACTTTTGTAAGAAATTCATAAGGTTATGCAGCATGTTTGCTGCTCTAAGTCGAAATGATTTCTCCTATTTACTCAAGAACGTGGTGAGATAGGTATATTTAGGCTATACTTTTTATCGACTTCATGAACATTATGGAAACCTCGAGAGCTTGAAAGCCTTCAACGAGTTCAAATGGAGTGGTGGTACAAATCAAAAAACATGTGAAGTCCCTTTAGCAACTGTCCAATAAAAAGGAAGTCATCTACCTAGAAGGCATTTAGTGGAGAAACTTCAATTTCTCCTCACTTAAAATTAGGACCAGGATCTCAACATAAATTGGATATCAAAGTCATCAATTTGATTATACCTCAAAGGAAAATACAAATATATCATAATCATTGGCTAAGAGTGTAAGTTTCTTATATATGAAACAACTTGTTCAAAATAACAATATTTCTATTTTCTCCAGATAATATCTAAGGGCCACAACCTCACAACCTTTCAAGGATAGGATGGATTTAATCTTTCTAGTGTGATTGTACAGTTTTCCTTGGAATGAATCAACTTTGTCAACCTAGTGCGATTGCAAAATTTATATTAGAAGGGATTGATATGGTCTTCTTAGTGTGATTTCAATCTCTATAAGACAACAACCCTATAACTCTTTAAAAGATTTGAATTCATCTCTACATTGCAATAGCACCAATCATCATATGATCCTAGGGGCATCTTAATAATCCATTCAGAATTTATTCAAACGAGTAAAGATATACATGTAACCTAGATTTCTTTTCGTTTATAGGCAAAGGCAAATCCTACTAAGGTTAGAAAGTTCAAATCTTGCCCAAACTTGAATAGAAATACTTTCAAGATTTTTTTCAAGTATAGGCGTTGGACCAACACAATATATCTGGAGTGTCTCCTCCTAAATATTTTTCCAAGCATGAGTGTTGGACTTATACAAAGTTTTAAAGATTCTTATAAGTATGATTTTTACTACAAAATATACAAGTTAATATAGAAATGAAATAGAAGAATATTCATAAAATGAGAAACATTAAAAGAATAAACCCCATATGACTGGGGTTGTTTACATGGCTAGAGGAGTTTGGGGGTTGAAGCTTAGATTCATAGGCTTGGCTCTTCAACAAGGTATTCCTTATGTTAGGCAACTGTAACCCTAGCAGGAAACACATCAATAAAATTAGGCATTAGGACTATATGAAAGGTAGCACTGAAGTCCATCAGGATTCCTCTTGACTGGTTGAAGAAGTACAAATTGGGACTTGGCAAGGAAGATTTTATCCCCAACCATTTCGGATAAAGTTGCAAACCCTCCAAAAACCTCTTAAACTCTATAAGAGAGTTCTTTCGGGCCTTTAATCTCGCATGAGAAAGAGTTCCTCTAAGCTTCCTATCTCGTATGAGAGCTTTATACTTCATCTCTAACAGCTTGGAGCTCAACATGTAGAGCATCTTCAAATGCCCTTAACTCCACCATCCTCTACTTTAGGATGTCTACTTCCTTGTAAGCGAGAGAAAACTGTTTTTCAGTAAAGTTAAGTTGAAGGACAACACCTTTTATATCTTCTTTCTACTTCTCAAATGCCGCATTTAAGGCTGTCAATTTTACCTCCATGACAACCTTCTCATCTCTTAGCCTTTAAAAGGTGGTCTGGTTTGTCCTGTGCTTGGCGGTGACATCCCTAATATAATTTCTCTCAGATATTCAGTGCCTCTTTAAATTGACATATGTCATAAAAGTTTGTCAAAAAAATTGTTAAAAACAACAATAATAAACCATAAAAATAAAGTCGAATAAGCAAATTTTTTATATTGAAAGTCATTTGTCTAGTCAAAGATAAATAGTGGTTGTAGCTCTCATTAGACATCATCAAAATATCTAAATGGATAGTGAGAATTCTTTATGACTACCTCACCACCTCAAGTTCAATCTCCCCCAAGCTAGACTTTTTACCAATGACAACCTTCATGACCTCCCTCTCCTCCTCAATTAGGACAGGGAAATTAAATAGAGCTTGACTAATGATAAAGGCAACAAAAACATCTTTAAACCTCTATTCAGCTCCCTAAAAACTACCCTAGGTAGAGGTCCTAACATCTACAACCTATATAATCGAGATTGGGGGGTAAAGGAATTTTTATCATAGTAGCCTTCATAAATGAGGATAACATACCAATCTCCACGGGGATATAGACTCCTTTTCTCTTGAAACAAGCAACAGCACTCGTAATTACTTTAGAAAGGTTCAGATTTGTCTAACCCCTAGCCAAAAAAGAATAGTTCCCCCCAGCTATCATTTTTATAGGAGTATTGACTCTCACTATTCTTTCCTTGGGAATAATGTCCTCAAGAACAAAGAGTTCATCTATAGTTATGGGGTCGCTCTTCATCTCTTCTCCAGTCCTAACTGGTAAGGAAAATAAGGGATAAGGAAACTTCATACTTTGTAGCATATCCTGGTAATGCCCTTCGTCCATTCTATTAACGTCATATTCAGTTGAGGTTAAGGCTAATGTAGCACACATTTGTTTTCTCATTTGAGCTTAGACAGGGCTTATTATTCACCTCAAAAGGAGGTACCCTTCAATAATAGGAACAACCACAGACGTATTCCATTGCATCTTTAGGTATAATTGGCCTATTATACCTTATTATCAGTCACCTCCCCCTCCATTTCTTGACATGAGCGGGTTTTCTCTGCAAAGTTCCCTTTTTGGCTCTTGTGGGTTTATTTGCGAAGGTACAAAAACCAATGCATGTCATTCCACCTTTGATGCCAGCAACCAGATGGTAACAAGTCCTAAAGATATTAATTGTATGCTAGTCGGACGATGCTAACAACCAAATGGTAATAGGTCCTAAAGACATTAACTATATGCTCGATTCTAACGAGCCTATAAAACTTATCAAATACGGATAAGATTATCAACCCATTAGGGTGTAGATGGCTTGGACCCAACTAGTAGTATTTAAAAACTTCCCTCATGAATCTTTGGAGGGGAAAGGAATACCTCAATGTATAAATGTAAAATGGGGTTGTAATTTCAAATTGACCTTGAGCAAAGCCCAAAGTTGGTTAGCTGATACGTTCATCTTGGGAAGACATTTGAGCTATAAACTCTCCTAGCTACTAACTATTGACAAATGCCACGTCCTCTACACATAAAGTGTTAGAGGTATCATCTTTAAAGGCTCAAGATAACCTTTCTCTCCTTTAAAGTTCCCTAGTAATAACAAAAGAAGAACTTCTCCAACAAGGAGAACTACTTTCCCCCCTACTAGAGGTTGATGTTAGGGTTCCATCCCATTTAGTTCTGAGATTTAAATACCGCATTCCTAAAAAATTTAATTTTTTTGCTTAAAATGAAAAAAAAATGTTTTTAGATTGTTTTGATGTGCTAATGTCAAAAATAATTTTTTTAAAATGAAAAAAAATTCATTTTGATGTATTTCTAAGTGAAAAGCACTTTGAACCGCCACCGCTACTAAAATTCCAAACAAGCCAGTTTGATGGACCTTTATCCCCTAATACTTCCTCTAGTTTCAAGTTGGAACCTAAACTCTTCCCCAGAGACAACAATATCCCTAGGATCAAACCTAACTCTTTTGGGTCTATTTCTTTGTTCAATAATATGAAAAAAAAAACAAGAATCTTTTGGTAGGAAATACCTAGGATGGCGATTTCTGTTAGTTTAACATGTCTTATAGTTAATCGGTTAGTTACACGTGATATTATTATATTAATGTAAATAAATATTTATTATTAATAAAAGCTTAATTTATCTTTAGTATCCATATAATATTATATTAATGAATCTAATATTTGAATTATGAATTTAGAGTAAAGATAAAGTTCATGAAATAAAAATATTTTGCAAAGGAAATTATAAAGTTGTTATATTTATGGGATTTATATTGCATCAAAGCATTGTTTCTAAAATGTTCTTGGTTGATGCTCTCTTAAATACTTGACATTTATTAGAGTGGTAAAGATTAGTATATATTATATTCTTTCCTTTATGAAAGGAAATAGTTGTTCTCGTAAGTTGAGATATAAGGGATACCTAGAACTAATATGTAGGTGTTTGTCATAAGATATGTACACTGAAGTGACCAGCATGAGAATTCTATATAGAGAGATCACTTATATCTATAGAAAGGCTCACGTGATAGTTGTGTAAGTAATCTTTAGACTTGAGATTACTAAATTATCTTATATAGAGAATGTTATCCTTTGATCCTATTACATGTTATCGTAATCGAGGTAACAAAGGAGCAGACATTGGATATAACATGAACTATATGAAGGTACTTAAGTGATCAAGAGAGGATTCATTATCCTAGATGAATTAGGAAAAATGTTTTATTTATTCTCAAATAGTATTGACTAAGAAATCCTTGGTCAAGATTGAATGAGATTTGAAAAGATTTTCAAATCTTATTTAAACAATCAATGACTATTATGTAGAGAACAAATATGATTTAACATGACAGACATACTCTATGCTTTAATGTTAAATCAAAACATTATTGATGAAAGGATATTAATTATACTGAGAAACCAGCCACTAAAAGGTTAAGTTAAACATACTAAGACCTAACGAGTCACGTACATTAAAAACCATTAGTGAAAAATTAAACTAGGATGATTTGATTAAGTATGACTTGATTAAAATATATTTTAGAAATTAAGGACTAGAATATAATTCATATATGGATTATATTTCTAGACCTAGAAAAATCAAGGACTTGATTGAGTTAATTTTTAAAATTGTTCTAAATTAATATATGGATATTATTCAAGGGGCAAGTTGAGATTTTGCTAATTTATAGGGGTTTTCAAATTTTCTAATAAATAGTAAGTTATGCCTCTCTTTTTTTGTTGGTTGTATGTTAGACAGAAAAACTACGCAAGTCACAAAATAAAGAGTTAGCACTTTAGGCATAGCTATCTCTCTATCCTAGATAAGGAAATTAAGAGATTTTTCACTGGTAGCTCGTGTACATTATTGTTAGAGGCCATAAAATTGGACGATTTGTGGTTTGTGACAACCCAGCCTTTTATAGAATTATTTAAAGTAGAAAAGGATCAGATCTTCAAGTAATAAATCCTCAAACAACTCTAGATCTATCTAATATGATCCCAGGGAGTCTCAGATAATTTGTTTTATTATTTTCACTATATGTATGATATTTAGGAACCCAACAGTGGTATCAGAGCCATTTTTAGAAAATTAGGGTAGTTGATTATGTGTTTTAATTGTTATTAGTGTTAATTTAAAATTCATTTTATGATGCAAACCTCATGATCACATGGTCAAACAACCCACAATCAAGATTAAGATTTGATCCTGAAAAGCCAAAAGAGGTCTAATAGGAGTGTGACATAATGGAAACCTATCCCAAAGCACCAATACTATTGGAATAAAGTTGAATGACACTATGAAGCCAGTTAATTTTTAATAAGTCAGATTTAGTTTGATCAGAAATCAAAGAATACAAGAAGCTCTCTCACACGTTAACACTAAAAAGTTCAGAAGTATTATTCTCCTATAGTTCCTAAAATTTAGGCTTACATGTGTTTAAATAGTTCTAAAAAATAACCCTAATGGATCTACTCTTGTGGGCTGAATTGGCCCACTTATAAAAACTAACCAAAAACCTTTACTAGTAAGCCCAAACCCTAGTCCAAACAAGCTTTGGATCCTAACTGAAAACAAAGTATTAATTAAGCTCAAATAAGCTTTGGGTTATAGCTAATAAAATAAAAATAAATCCTATAAGTCCTAAGTCTTTATCTGTCATTGTGAAGAAAAGAAAAAAAAACATTGTAGGTCTGATACAAAACATATTTATAGCCTATAATGCTGCCCAATAATCCTATAAACTAAAGGAGAAGTTGTCGCCTTTTTGGTTTTCAAGTTAGAATAGGATTCTGATTTCAGCCTTGTATTTATCCTTCTTTTGGGAGGAAAAGAATGCTACATTTAATGTTCCTCTTTGCCACCTTTTGGTATCTTTTTATTATTAGGAAACATAATTAAGTTGTTGAATTATTCTTCTTGCACAACAAAGAGACTATGTCGGCCATGTGTTTCCTAAGTTAGCTTAGATTCCTTTGTTTCCCTTGTTATGTTTTCTCTTTGCCTGACAAGAAAATAAAATAAAAATAATAAATCATAATATTTAAAGAAAATAATCAATGTTCCCATATATAATGGGAAATCCAATACTAGTTAGGACTTCACAGAACACATGGAAACATCACATAACAAGGTTAGCCAAAACTGATACAAAATTGGCAACCTTGTTGTCAAAACTTCATGGCCTAAATAAGGGTGGATTGGGCCTTTTTTGCAAATGGATTAAATGTACTAAGACCTTCTCTTGATGCTTCAAAGGATCCTCAAGTTCAGCCTTGACCAAAACTTACACAATCGATCAATTTAATGCTTCTTTCAATGCTTTTGTTTTGGACATTGTGATGGGCCTATTTGGAACATGTAATGACCAGTTCATGGGTTGATCCATATCATCCCTTCTATCCTCAAAAGGAATTAACCTTGAATTAAAACTTATATCAAACAAGTAAGATCAGCAACATTAAAGGTAACACTAACATCATACTCACCTGGAAGATTAACTTTGTATGCATTATCATTGATCATCTTTAAAACTTGTAATAGACCATCACCACGAGGCTGTAACTTTGATTTTCTATAGTTAGGAAATCATTCCTGTACCCAAACTCAATCAACGGCTTGGAAAACAATCTATTTACACTCTTTATCTACTTTAAAAGCGTTAAACCTATTTATTTTCTCTATTTGCATTTGAAATCCATCATTGAGTTAGTTCACGATCTTTGCCTTCTTTTCACCATTTAGACTTACTATTTCTTTCAAAGGTAAAGGAATTAAGTCCATAGGTGTTAGTGGATTAAACCCATAAACAATTTTAAAAGGAGAAAAGTCAATGGTCGAATACACAGTTCTATTATAAGCAAACTCAACAAAAGGCAAGCATCCTTCCTAACTTTTCAGATTTTTTTGAATAACAACACACAAAATTTGGGATAAAGTTCTATTAACTACCTTAGTTCACTCATCTATTTGAGGATGACAAGTTATCGAAAATAAGAGTTTAATTCTCAACTTTCCTCACAAAGTCTTCTAAAAGTAGCTAAGGAACTTAACATTTTAATCTAAAACTATACTCCTAGGAATGCCATGCGAACGTATAATCTCTCTAAAGAACAAGTTTGTAATATGAGATGCATCATCAGTCTTATAACATATAATGAAATGCACCTTCTTAGAAAACCTATCAACCACAATAAAAATATAGTCTTTATCTTTTTTAGACCTAGGTAAACCTAAAACAAAGTCTATAGAGATATCCACTCAAGGTTCAATGGGTACAAGCTATGGTGTATACAATCCATGTAGTTGTACTCTAGATTTTATCTTTCTATAAGTAATGCATTGTTCACAGATTCGTTACACATCCTTTTTCATCTTTGGCCAATAAAAATATTCATGCAATACATCTAAAGTTTTTGAAACCCTAAAATAACCCATTAAACCATCTTCATGTGCTTCACAAATAAGTAATCCATGCAAAAAACTAGTAGGAATACACAATCAATTCTCTTTGAACAAGTAGTCATACATCAAATAAAACTTACCAAAAGCTGAAGGTCCACATGCATTATATATTTCAGAAAAGTCAAAATCATTAGCATACAATGCCTTCACATCTTCAAATCCTAGCAACCCAATACTCATGGTGTTTAGAAGAACATACATACGTGAAAAAGCATCGACCACTATGTTTTTTTATATATATACTTGATTATGTAAGGAAAAGTCTCAATAAATTCAACCTATTTTCCATGTCTCCTATTCAACTTACCTTGTCATTTCTGATGTTTCAAAGACTTATGATCTAAATGGATTACAAACTCATTTGGCCACAAGTAATGTTGTCATGTCTCAAGTGTTCTTACTAAAGCATACAATTCCTTATTACAACTGGTATACTTCAAAGTCACTCCACTTAACTTCTCATTAAAATAAGTAATGGGTCTTCGATCCTACATAAACATAACTCTACATAAACATAACTCATTTCTTATCTGAATCTTAAACCCTAAGAAATTAATGCTTGAATGAGTTGAGAATTTATGATTGGTGTATTCCCATTGCAAATAACCATAATATTAAATTTGAGTCAATACTGAGGTGTTTTGATAGGCTAACATGAAACAGACTTTGTAAAATTGAGTTTGGTCCTTTAAAATTTCAATCTTCTTGATTAAACCCAAATTAGGCTCCCAAACTTAAGCTTTTACTGATTAAGTACCTAATAAATTTAATTTGACCCATTAAGAGTATAATTATATCCTTGCACCTAATTAAATCTTTTAATTTAGCTTATAATTAAATCAAATTGGCCTATTAAAAATCTAATTAAGCCACTAGACTAGATTTCTATGTAGATTAATCCAACAATCATTTAATTTGATCTTGAATCTGCATTGTCTCTTCAATCTTGGGTACAATGGGATATGACTCATAATTTTATCCAAAACTCCAGCTTGATTCTTCTACATATTTGAAACTCTCATCAACTTATTTTTGCCAAGTTACCAGTCTTCTTGTTATTATTACTTTTATTTTTATTTTTTAAAAAAAGAAAAAGGTAAATTTAGGGGAAAGAACCTAAAAATAGGTTATAACACTTAGGATGGAAGAGAAGTAGTACAGTTGAGGAAGATAGATATCCAGGTGGATATAGGACCTAAAGGGTCGTTATTAGCTCAACTTAAATTACGATCTGTACTAAAAAATAAAGTATTAGAAGCTCAATTAAAGGAAGAAAAAATGAGAAAGATAGTGGAAAAGATAAAGGAATGGATTGAGGTTCCCTTTTCCAATTTGCAAAGGATGAAATGGTAGTAATAGGAAGATGTATTTGCTTGATGATAAGAACCTTAAGGGTGAAGTGATGAGCGAGGCTCATGAATCCAAACTTGCGATGCATCTTTGTAGTACTAAGATGTATCATTATTTAAAAAAGTTTTATTAGTGGAGAAACATAAAAAGAGAAATTACAGAATATGTGGCTAAATATGAGGTATGTCAACAAATAAAAATAGAGCATCTAAAGGCTACTGGACAACTATAACCACTCTTGATACTTGAGTGGAAATGAGAGAATATTACAATGGATTTTTTCTAGATTACCTAGAGAAAAGAGGGTAATGATGCAATATAGGTTATTGTGGATCGGTTAACAAAAACTGTTTTATTCTTTCCTATAAAAATGACAAATTCAGTTGACAAACTGGCAAGAATGTATGTGAATGAAGTAGTAAAATTACATGATGTTCTAGTATAGTGTCTGATCGAGACCCTCGATTTACATCATGATTGTGGCCAAGTATCCAACGTTCTCTAAGGATAAAGCTGAATCTAAGTACTGCATTTTATTCCCAAACAGATAAACAATCAGAAAGATTTATTCAGACCTTGAAAGATTTGTTGAGGTCATGTGTATTGGAGTTTAGAGGAAACTAGGAGGATCACCTACTATTAGTGGAGTTCACCTATAATAACAGCTACCATACTACTATGGGCATGGCTCCTTATAAAGCCTTGTGTAGAATAAAGTGTCGAACTTCGGTTTGTTAGGAAGGAGTCGGTGATAAGTTATTAATTAGCCTAGAATTAGTACAAATTACCATGAAAAAGATGAAGATTATAAAAGATAGAATGAAAGAAGCTCAGGATAGAAAGAAAAGCTTTGTAGATAAAAGAAGAAGGCTATACTCGAGTGTTGCCACAAGTTTCACTAGAGATAAATGAGGACTTGACTTTGGAAAAATGAGAAGGAACTCTGAAATAAAAGAATTATCATGGTAAAGATACTTTGAAAAAGTTCTCAAATCAAAGAGATAATATGGGAATGAAAGTCAGAGATAAAGAAAATGTATCCAGAGTTATTTCTAGATAAATGTATGAATTAAATTTCAAGGATGAAATTTTGGTGGGAGGGAAGAATGTAAACCCCAGGATAAATTAAAAATAATAATATAATAGAAATTGAGGTGTAATGTAATGA
>Ga0325411_1005563_pt1 | contig 13937 bp, 8 predicted proteins | sample PopdelMetagenome_13_FD_206181 | JGI IMG/M metagenome (GOLD analysis project Ga0325411, IMG submission 206181) | Populus deltoides microbial communities from Bellville, Georgia, United States - Xylem-PdIQD-R4 | ecosystem: Host-associated > Plants > Phyllosphere > Stem > Wood/Secondary xylem... | reverse complement strand
TCATCCAATTAAAGGAGATGATCAAGCATATTTTTTATAATTTATTTTATTCTATTTACTTATGGGTCTTGTTATATAACTATATAAACTCCACATGAGTTGAATGTAACACATATATCAAATTATCTGAATGTAACACATATATCAAATTATCGAATAATTTCCTCTTCTATTCTAAATTTTTTTTTGTATCAGAGCAGGTCGATCATATACTACTTTAAATATTAGCTTTTTCTTTTTTGATGGACAATTTTACGCCATCCATCCGATCATTTTAAAACACTTTGTTTTCAAACTCTTCATTATCTACCAAATATTTAATTTACTATTCATTTTCAATGATAAATCAACTCATGATAAGGAGAAATTGTTTCAAGATCATGTGGATGATCAGATAACATCTAAAAAATTAAAAAAAAATGGAGGTGCACCAAAGTCCAACAAGAGAATTGAGATTTTACATCAAGAGAAAGACATGCAAAAAAAAAAAAAAAATAGAAGAGAGACTTAGTGCAAAGCTGATATGTTTTTGCACAAGAGATAGTATAAAAGAGACCACCTATTAAAAAAAAAAAAAAGAGATAGTTCTTCCTAACAAAAGAGATAGAAAATAGCTAAGGAGCCATGATAAGAATATATTAGTTTGACAAAGAGTGAGTCAAAATAAAATAAGCACTTGAAAAACCAAATTTTGAAAAGAAATGTTTGGCTAGAGAAGTATAGCAACAATCATAAGAGAATAAAAAAAACTAATAATAGCTATGTTTAAAAAAATACAATTATTAAAGATAAGCATACAATGACAATAGAAATTGTGTATGTCAAACTCAAGAAAAATAAAATTATCATGAGTTTGAGGGGGGTGTTAAGAAAATAATCAATAAAAAAAAAGATCAAGGAATTGAACAGCTCAAGGTAATCAAGAAATAAATTTAATCATCTAATCAAAAATATTTTTCTATAATTTATTTTATTTTATTCTATTTTTTTTATGTTTCTTGTTATATGATTATATAAATCTTGCTTGAGTTGAGTATAACATATATTTCAAATTATTAAATAATAACATACTTTTCTATTATAAATTTTTTCTGTAGAATTCACAAGTCATCTAATATTGACAGAACATGTTTGGTTTGATAATAACTACAAAAAAAAAAAAACTAAGAGGGTTTATCCTGTCAGATACACTTACTTTATCCAGAAGAAACTTAGCTTCTTCTTGATTGGGTGTATATTCTGCACTAACTGTCCCGCTAACTATTTCGAGTAGGACAACTCCGAAACTGTAAACATCAGCTTTAACAGTATCTATTGCTTTTCCCATTGAATACTCAGGTGCCATGTAAACTCTGCAATAGGAGATTAATTATTGGTTAATTAGCTCTTAATTTAAAGAATGAAAGTAGTTGTCAATCAATGATCATAATACTTACCGCGACTCTTTTGCTTCGATGGTCATAAATGGATCTTCCTCATCACAAAGCGTTGCCAATCCAAAGGCAGACAACTTGGCCGTAAGAGAGTTATCATCAAGCATAATATTACTAGGATTTATGTTTCCATGAACAATCCTTTTCTCTTCATGCAAATACGTCAAACCTCTTGCTATTCCCAGACAGATATCAAATCTAGCTTTCCAATCAAGTTTTGTCGTGGAATCTGGTTCTACAAATCAAGATTATTGATATTAAGTTATTGATATTTGCAAGTACACAATCCTTGTACTAACAGAAGATTTAAATATACAATTAGAAGCTCTCACAAACATTAAGTGACGGAATTCTATTTACTCCTGTGTTATAGTTCTCAACAATTATATGAATTTCACAAGGCAATGCATTAGGTGAAAATTAAGATAAAACTTGAGAATCGAAAGAGCAGGATGAAAATTGGTTGATGGCAGTATTACCGAACAACGCACGTTGAAGGGAGCCTTTCTGCATATATTCATTTACTAGCAGATGCAGGTCTTTATTAGAATAGCCACCCAATAATTGAACAAGATTCTCATGATGCAAAGATTTCAGTTTGGAGATTTCCCCTTGTAATTCATCTTTTCCTTGTTGCTTTGAATTACGAGGAGAAATCTTCATCACTGCTAATTTTCTCTTGTTCGGCAATTCAGCCTGCATACACGTGAAATCAATTTACCAGAACTCTGAAAGAAAAAAGTGCATGTTGAGGAACAAATGTTTCACAAAAGAAAATCTGACCTCGTATACTATTCCAAAGCGTCCCCTGCCAATCTCCATTTTGGGGCTAAATTTTCGAGTAGCATCGATTATTTGTTTGAGGGTTAAAGATTTTTCATCTCCTTGGACCTCTATAGTTATATATATTTGAAGAAAACATCAAAGTAAGAATTCTTAAGTTTATATGGTGCATAATGATTTTAGATTAGCATAGAGAGGTACCATTCAAATCGCTTTGCTGCTGCCAGCCCATTTTCCACATGTAAGCCGACAGAAGTACAGAAGCAAATACTGAACCTACAGTAATCCCTGCAATTTGTGAAGGAGATAGTCCCTTGCCAACTTTGAAGTCTGGATACAAATAGTGGAAGACAGAAAGAATAATTATTTATCCAGATAAAGCGTAACAGAAATCTTTGCTCAACAAAATTAAGAGAATGCAACTCTTTACTTGCAGTTACGGAAATGCCTGACACAAGGGGTCCCTTTAAAGACAGTGCAGCAGGTGCATAGGAAAAACTTGGCTCCTGGAAAGTTCCTTTGCCAGCCCAGAAAAAATCGATAGTCAATAGATAATCATCTCCTACATATGCTGTGAAATTTGCAGTCCATGTCTTATTGGTGCCGCTGGCCATTTCTTTTATGTTGAAGTCCTTTAGTGCTCTCTTCCCCTATATCAAACAGTGGATGTTGAACGATGGAAATTATTGAAAGAAGCTGCTGAAAAATATAGCGGTTACCTGTATATATACATCAAAAACACGTTTCCCTAAATTCGAATAATCTTCATCACTTTGGTAAACAGTTTCAGCGAAGTAAAGTTTCACAGTGTAATTTCCTTTAAATAAACAGAAGCCGTAATATGTCAGAGAAAGAGGGCAGAGGCGACTTGAATTGTATAACTGTGTCCCAGCAGAATCACAAACTTCACATTCCACGTTTTTTATGTAATCACTGGAATCGTAAGTTTTCGATCCGAAGTCTCCAGAACAAGAATAAGCCCAATTTTTTCTTGGAGCTAAATTGTAATTTGATGTTGTACTGTCTGCTTCAAACACTTTCCCATCAACAACTGTCTCTCCTCCTCCACAATTTATATATAAGGAATTGTCTGCAAAAAATGATAATCAGTACAGGAAATCTGTCCTGCACAAAATTATAGAGCTTCTCAATAGAACTTACACTTTGGTTTTCGCCGACATTTTTTTATCAAATTACGTATAGAATTCCTAGAAATAGCAAACAAAATTGGTAAGAAATAGCTCAGGATTATTTGTTCTAAATTAATGACACCATATGGAGGATATTATCATACCTGTTTGGTTGACTGCTTGAGTAGAAACAACAATCAAGCAGTTGGTGCACATGATACAAAATGATCAGAAGTTGGGATTTCATAGACAATAATATTCTTGCAAGTGAAAAAAAAGGAAGAAGAAAATGAAGTAGCCGTTATTACATGTTCAGCTTTCCTTCTCCTTTCTTCGGACCATCACGTGGAATTTCAAAATTATTATATGACAAGTCCCTGCAACATTATTGTTTACATATCAAGATTTTATTGAGGAAATCTACAAAAGGGAAAACAACCCATCTGAGCAAAGAGCACAAAGCCATAACATACGCCTTGTCTTCAATGGTATGAGGAACCCAGTAAGGTACAGTGCCATTAAGCATATTTCCTGTAAGAAACCTAAACAAAACAAACCAGTATGAAAACCATCCGTGTACTTTTTAACAGAGTGGCAGAACGAACTTATTATAAGACATCGAGTTCAAGGAATCTCTTTTGCATACATCTTACTTAAATTCAGCTTTTTCATGGAATCTGGTATTCCACCAGTTAAGCTGTTAAAGCTCAAGTCTCTGCAGGGTCAATAAAATGAAAGCAAACGTTAGCTTTTTCATATTTGATATATAGTTGTGCTATGGTAAATTATTGCATAGTTGATTCTGTAAACACAATCAAAATCATCAACACTTCCTACGCATGGCCTAAAGGCCCTAAACAATGAGCATTTATAGAGCTGATGAAACAAAATAGCCATGACAGAACTACAAATCCTTTACAAAAGAGGAAATGAACCTTACAGGTATTTTAACGATGACCAATCACCAATGTACGGGGGGATTTCACCACTTATTGAGCAATTCCTTATCATCCTACACAAACCATTGAAGAAGTTGGTGTTTGGATTTATCCAATGCATCCATATCATTAAGAGTCACGTACATAGCTATTGAGAATATCATTAATTAAGAGTCACATACATAAATAGTCGTAATTAATATATACATATTTTAAAAAAAATTCTCAAACCTGAATCCCAGATACAACTAGTCTTCACTGCATGTAATAGCTCATAAAAAAAATTCAAGATCATATAAAGAAAAATAGGCCTAAAAAAATATTTATGTAAAAGACCGGTCATAATCCAAATTCTACAACAATAACGCTCCTAGACAAATATAATTCTAAGTGTGTATGGTTTTTATTATTCAATGTGAAATTAATCTTTATACCACAATTTGAATTCATGCCATAGCTCATTGGCTTACTCCTCATCCATTGACCGATTAGCAATGTTAAAGTTTGCCGTACTAAGGAAGTTTCAGGCGTTCTTCTTTTCTTTTCTTTTTTCCTTTTCAATTACAAATCTCAAATTAGTTATGCATGTGAGCTTTTGCCCTTAGTGTGAGCTTTAAAGAAAAGAAAAGGAAGGAAAAACTCACAGGTATCTTATTTTCGTCATATTTGCATTTTTTGGGAAACCGGAGCTTCTTACATCACTAACAAACCTGGAAGAAAGACCATCCAGAATAAAACATGCATTTATTTCAACCCGGTTATAATTATAGAACACTTACAAGTATCGGAGATTTGACATCTTAAAAAGAGGTTCAAGAGGAAGCTCTCCTTCAAAATCATTTCCGGAGAGGGACCTGTGTTCAATACACAAAAACACAAATTATTGAATGATCGATATTCATCGATCATCGACAGTTTCTCAATCAAATGGTAGACATTCAGCATTGAGAAATCAGCTCAATCAACTAATAGTGCTTACATTCAAATGTGTATAATTACAGAAAGTAGAAGTAATTTCTTACAGCCTATTGAGTTCAGTCCAATCCGCAATGAAACTTGGTACTTGACCGGTCAAACGGTTCCCAGCTACGCTACTGCAGCCATAGTTAGTTGCTTTTCCTTGGAACAATAATTAAACAGATTGTTGGTTGAAAGAATATGATGAGTTGCACTTACAACCACTGCAATCCCCTAAAGTTGGCATAATTTTCCGGCAGTGGTCCACTCAAATTGTTGGAGCTCAACCCTCTACAACAACAAATCAAAAGGATTGTAATCCACCTTTTTTCTGTTTTATTTCTCCTATTACAATCAAAAGTTGACATTATTATTCTTCTTTTGAAACTTACAAATATCCAAGAGATCCCAATCTTCCAAGTTCTGGTGGAAGCTGACCAGTGAGTTCATTGAAGTCCAAGTACCTAATTAAATAAGAGATAATAACCAAACCAAACTCAATAAGTTAAAAGGAAATTCAAGGAGAATGAAAGAGCGAGCGAGCGAGTTTCTATACATAGATAGGAGATTAGAGAGGTTGCCCAATTCTTTAGGGATTTGACCACATAACTTATTATACGACAAACTCCTGAAAACACCCACAAGAATAAGAGCACAATACTTGCGTCAGCAATGAAAAAATAATTTAATTCACATTATATAACACTGAAGAAAATGTGATTGGATGGCACGTACAGATATTCGAGGGACGACAAATTCCCCGAAGATGAAGGTATGAAGTCATTGAGGAAGTTTCTCGAGAGACGGCTACGCATATGTATTACCATATAAGTTTATTATTACTCAAATAAGAACCAATAATTTAAATTTTATGAAGACAAACTAAGAACTGAAATTAGTTATTATATATGATCCAAAAGCTAAGCAGCTCTTTGCTCATAACCATGCAGACAGCCAAACAAGCATTAACACAGTTAAGCAATTAGCCAAACAAGGAGCTAAGTTAATTTTTGTGACCATTAACCATAGTTATAAGACCCGACCCGAGATTGACCCAGCTAAAGAGCTAAGTCTCGGGTTATACTGGTTGACCCGGGTCAATCCGAATTAACCTGAAAAAATTAAAAAATATTTAAAATTTTAATTTTTTATATGAAAAATTTTAAAAACAATCAATGTGAATATAAATTATACATGTTATAAATAATGAAGTTTAAAATATTATTTCAAAATATTTTCTATCTCACATTGAAAAAACATGACTTAATTTTTTCTTGTAAACATATAGTATATATACTAAAAGACTTCAAATCACATATTGAAAAAATAAAGCATTCTTTGAGTATTTATATACTAAAATTTAAAAACGGTTAATAACCAACTAAAAAATATATAAAAAAAGAGGGTCTCTAACTTAAAGAGAAAAAACACATTTGAAAAAAACAAAAGGAGTCTCAACTGGGTTTTGCTGAGTTTTTCCTCATTCTGGCCTTTTGTCTTACTCGGACCGGTTCAGTAACCGAGTCAATCAAGTCCCGGATTGACCACCAAGTCCGGTCCGGATTTAATAACTATACCACTAACACCTTGCCATGAACATTTATAAGTATCAAGACCCAAACGGCTTGCTTTTATTTTCATTTCTAACAAAGCTAATTTTACTTGAAAATGTTTCCCCAAAAATTCTATTAAAAAATCTTTACTTTTACAACTACATCTATAATCTATCAATTGTCTATTCAGTAACTTCTTCTTTAATTTAAAGAAGGAAATTTGAGTTCTTAACTCAAATTTTCACCATTATAATATAATTATGTAGTCCTAAACACTTTATTCTCCGAATGAAAATGAGATCTTAACTATTATTTAATGGAATATAATTTAAAAGAAGTGATTTTAGAAAACAAAAATGTTAGATTTGTATATATATATATTCTGAAAATGCATGCCGAGACTATAATTTCATAGAACTCTTGATAACAGAAGTTACAAATTGTATGCTCTTTTCTTACCATTATATATTATTTTTTAAGAGAACGGCAATGGTATAAAATCAAACCCAAATATCCAAGATGTTCTCCTATAATTCATATAAAAATGGATGTTTTTCGATACCCAAGTCAAACTTTTTGGTTAGTGCCCTTTTTTTAAAAAAAAAAATTGATGATGGATAGTTTGCTATTAACTATATTAGAAATAATAAATTTAGTTTTGATTACTTGATTAGGAAAGAAATGAGAATCTTTAAAAATTGAACATGGAATGTTTCTGAATAAAAGTCAATATTAATAAAATACATATAAACACTCACAAGAATAAGAGCACAAAACTTACATCAGCAATGGAAAAAGAATTTCACTGGCACTGATTGCATGATACTTACAGATATTGAAGGGACGACAAATTCCCCAAGGATGAAGGTATGGAGCCATTGAGGAAGTTTGTGGAGAGATCGCTATGCATATGTATTGCCATATAAGTTCATTATTACTCAAATAAGAATCAATAATATAAATTTTATGAAGACGCACTGAGAACTGAAATTAGTTATTGTATATGATCCAAAAGCTAAGCAGCACTTTGCAAATAACTATGCAGACAGCCATTGAGAAAGTTTTCAGGGAGATCGCTATGCATATGGGAAGCGTGAAGACATTCACAGTAAATTAAGATTTGTTGTCGGGTCTTATTCTTTTGCCTATCAATTAATAAAAGACTAAATTTTTCATGTTTCTACAGTTTAATTTTGATGGCATCATTTCTCCAAGAACAGGATTTATTTTTAATCATGTCTTGAATTTTTTTGTCGTTTATACAAAATCAACCCAAGGATTGTACTTCTTTAATTGTGTGGTTACTATTCCAATTATTTAGTCAAACCGTTATCTAGTCAAACATAATCGAAGCATAGGAGTCGTCCATAGTGACAATATTATTTTTAATTATAAATATAAATATTTTAAGACATTAATATTATTTTTTAATTATAGATATTTATTTATCATTTGAATCTTCTAGTCTAGTTTGAATGTGTGTGAATAATTGTTGTTTTATGATAAATTTTTTTTATACAATGAGTAAATTTGGGCTGTATCCATGCAATCCCACGTAGGCCCGTTAAAAATAAATAGTGTTCTTCGTAACCATTTCAATCAATGTCATCTTTCGATACTCACATTAGGTCATTTTCAAGTCGAGTAGGTAATTTTAGATGAATGAATACAGTGGCTGTAACTATATTCTTCAATAATATAGTTGATCGAGTAGTCACTTTTGTTGTCCAAACTGCTGTAGTAGTAGTATATGATCATATATGGCACTGGATCACTTACAGACGGGTGAGTGAACGCAAATTCCCCAAGGTGAGAGGGATGCTACCATGAAGTTGATTCTTGGACAAATCACTGTTATGGTAATAGGATAGTTATCAATGAATTGAAGTCAGTATAATTACTTCGAATTATTATCATCATATATGTCATATGATACTCACATTGCTTTTAGGTGAACGAGACTAGCCAAGGCTTCAGCATTTATCTGTCCAGTTAAGTCCTGGTCTGGGAGCGTTCTACCACCCAAAAATGGCGTTAACATAGAAACCATATCAACCAGTGAGTTTCAGAGAGGATGTATTGCCTTACAAAAATAAAAGAAAATTGGATGAAGTTGACGAGGAACTTACAGGCGAGTGACATGACAAACTGTTCTGTTGCAATCGCATTTGATGTATTCAAAATTAGAGGAACAAGCCGAGCGTGAGATATTTGGATGAAAACCCCACTCTAACGTTTTCAACAAGTCATCCAAAGCCTTTTCTGCCAAACGTTTTCAACAATGAAACATCATTTTTTTAGCAAAATTCAAACAGGTAGTATGCATTAATTAGGCTGTTATTAAAAATCTCATTAATGATGTAAATTGAACTACTGCAAATTCAACTGTCAACAACAAGCATGAAATCGCGTGTACCTTCATCTTCAGGCAATTAAGGCATGTCATATAAATTTGTTGCTTTACAGACTACATAGCCAAATTGACAAAGAAGAAGAACGGCAAGAGAGGAAACAAGCTTAGGAAAGAGCTTAAGATAAAGCTTAGCCATTACTTTAGCTTGCAATGCGACATGCATGAAATCCACAAAAAAAAATGCCCCTTTTTGTTCATAACTTATTATTAATTGGGTCATCTGAAAGAGAAGAGGATCTGCTTGGATAGGGATCAGAAGTTATTGAATGACAAGCTCATATTTAACAGATAAACAAATTTTCTTCCTTCTTTTGTATATAGTAGGAAAAGGATATATATGTAGATGGAAAAGTATATCGTGCGTGTGTACCTTCATCTGCAGGCAACCGGCTGTCAGAGAAACCTGTTGATTGACAAACTACATAGCCAAATTGACAAAGAAGAAGAACGGCAAGAGAGGAAACAAGCTTAGGAAAGAGCTTAAGATGAAGCTTAGCCATTACTACTTTAGCTTGCAATGCGCTTCCCTTAAGACATACATTATTTATAAAGATATTGTTTGACGTTTGTTTTACCGTTCAAACAGTTATTAACTCTGAATCAATTACCTCACATTACCAAATTGTCCCTGTTCAAATATCAAAATACCCGAGAAAAGTAACTTGCAATACATTCTTTTCACGTTGATTTTTGGAACCAAGATTGATACATAATTAATTCTAGTGGTTGCCGGAAATAATTTTGGTTGTTTTGTCTTAATTATGTGCTATAAAAGAATTAAAAAACCCGATATTTTTTGCTTAAAAAATCAGATGTTTTTTAATTAAAATAAACTATTTATGAAGTGAAAGGTAATTATTATTCAGATTGTTCGTCCATAAGCTGGATAAATAAAGTGGATTGATGAAAAAATATTTTCTTTAACAAAATAAAACAATGCTGTTTTAACTAAAATAACTTGAATTAACGGGGATATCTCGCAAATTAATTTCATAATTTAAACCATTTTTCGAGTTAGTTTCTGATTTTGAATCAATAACAACAATCATTCTACAGTACCTAAACTTTTAAGTAGTAAAACAAAAGAATTATCACTTAAATTTGAATGAGAATTTTATATTAAAAACTTTTCTATGCCCATCCAACGGCTCTGCTAAATGATTTGACACATCATGAAATGAATTGATTTTGTGACGTACGTTGTCAGAAAAATAATAATGTATATGATTGAACCCATGGAATCTGAACATTGAGAAGTAAGTAATAATGCATCTTTAAAATTTATGGTCAAGTCTTTGTTTATGTTAAGCATCTTTCGTCAATCTTTTGCATTTAATAAAGCCAAAAACTGATAGCTTACCCTACATTTCTTGGGTCTAATCAGAAATTGAACATTGACAAGTAAGTAATAATGCATCTTTAAAATTTATGGTCAAGTCTTTGTTTATGTTAAGCATCTTTTCTTTCCATTATGTCGATCTTTTGCACTGTCAAGCAGAGAAAAATTATGTTCAGTCTTTGTTCCTGTAATTCAGCATCTTATGTTCAGTCCAGGTAAAGAGCATTCTGTAATACAAATTTCATTGGATCTACTTTCGTATAAAAAACAAACAAACAAGAACTTTATTTCATGTGGATATAAATTTCAGCTCAAATATTATAGCTAGCCTTCTGCGCTTGTAGTAATAGCTCAGCCATTTTGTATTCAGAATATATTATTTATGCTATTCTCCCATGAAAAGTCTTGGCTGCGAAATTCTTGAAAGTAGAACAATATAATATACATATCTTCTAAGAAGTACTTTTATCAAAGTAGAAAACGTGCAATAAACACGTTTTATTTTCAACAATATAAAAGTGATCTCAAATTACAGTACGTACGTAGGTCACACTAGATAAATCGAAATTTCTTTGTAAGATCCGGCTGCTCCTACTGCCCCAAAGTCCTCACTGGATTCACTGAAACCATCACGTGATGGCCTGCCCACGTCAAAAAGATTATAATTATTGATGATATATTCAGGTTTGTTATCCTGGAAAAATCAGGAAAATTAGGATACAACGATTCTAGTCTTTTATCATAGTATAGATGGAATGAAAGTCACCATCTAATATTTTAGTTATTGAGAATTTTAACTAGTTTCAGAGATCGGGTACAGGAACTAGTTGCCTAAAGAGAAGATATTAGCACCCTAATTACGCTCTATTTAAAGTAACATGCATTGTTTAATTATTTGATAAAATCTAAGGTATTGTTGTGTTTTTTATTTGTTGATTTATTTAAGGTTTTAGAGAAAAGTCCTTCTAGATAAGGAGGTTCTTATCTTATAGGGTAAAATATAATTGTTTTAACGTCAATAAAAAAAGCTACTTTTTTAATATCAGAAAGACATTTTACGTATAAATTTGTAATCCCATATACTAAAGAAAAAAAATATGTTTTTGGGTAATTTTGAAATATTGGCAAATCCTACTAATTTTGGTGTGATAATCTAAGCGCTACTTACTCATATGCAAATCCTATGTTTCATGCTTGCACTAAACATGTTGAGGTTGACTATCGTTTTGTCTGAGATAGGGTTGCAAAGAAAGAGATTCAAATTCGTTTTATCCCCTCTCACGATCAACTTGTAAATGTTGTTACTAAACCGCTTCTTACTGCTCCATTTACTACCTTTCAATTCAAGCTTCAGTCGATCCTTCACTCTCAGCTTGAGGGGGCATATTATAGAATGTACCTATATAGAAAATATTATAGTCATACTCTTGTGTTGTAATCACCACCATTACTATTGTATATTGCCTTACACATATAAATAGAAAAGGTTCGTTAACCAATTGATTAAGCCTCCTAATTATTCTCAACTATTCACTTTTTTTTATGAGGAATTTTTATATTTGTGGTTTGTTATGTTGTTATAAATTGTCTTTTTATTCATAAATCAACCTAGGATAACAAGATCATTTGTTGGGTTTTATTAATTGGATGTTGCGTATCACGTAAACTTAATCTTTCATATCCATGCAATTTAATTTTGATGGCACCATTTCTTAAAGAACGAGATTTACTTTTAATTGTGTCTTGTATTATTTGGTTATTTATACAAAATTGACCTAAGGATTGGAAGACTTTAATTTTGTGCTTTCCCTCGAATGTTGCATTAAGGATAGTCGAGTCGATTAATGCTTATTTTCTATATATAAAATTTCATTTTCATATAGTGCTATAATCTGGATTTGCGAGCTTGGGAATTCCCTCAGCAATACCCTTCCAAAATACTATTCAACCATTATCTAACCAGGAAAATCACGACAATATTGTTTTTAATTATAAATGTAAATATTTTAAAACATTAATATTATTTTTTTAATTATAATTATTATTTATAAATATTTATTCATCATTTGAATTTTCTATGTCCAGTTTGAATGTGTGTGAATGATTGTTTACTTGTTTTAAGATATATTTTCTTGATACAGTAAGTGAATTTGGGATAAATCCTATGGAGACCTATTTTTCATATTCATTTCAATCTATATTATCACATTGGGGATTAGGCCATTTTCAAACCACTCTCTTAGTTTAGTTTTAAGATAAAAACATATCACTTTAGTCAATCTCTTAGCATAACAAATGTTTTTAATTTTTAAAACAAGTAACATAGCAATTTACATTAAAGTAGGAAGTATATAGTAATTTTTATTTTTTTTTATTATATAATACCCTTGATAATAATCTCTGAAAAACTAATTTGAATTTCCTTAATTGCCAGGAAGCTAAATGACATATCACTGAGATGTCCTTTTCAAAAGAGGTGAACTATTTGCAAGACATCAGTATGCTTAGGTAAGCTAAATGACGCGATATCGTTTAGCTGTGGGCATGGGGACAGCTTGTCGGATATTAAAAGAATCCTTAGGTGGTTTGATTTGGAATTCAGTACAGGAATGGCTGCTGTTCTTAGATGTCAAGCCGGGATCCCTACCTATGAAATATCCAGGCCTAGCAGTAGGGCCCAATTCAAGACTCCTTACGACATGGAAACCAGCGCTGGATAAAACCAAAAATGATGTGATTTTAGGAAAACAAAATTATTTAATAGAATATAATTTAATGGAATATCTAGGCCTACCAGTAGGGGCCAATTATTTAATGGAATATAATTTAAAAGATGTGATTTTAGGAAAACAAAATGTTAGATTTGTGTGTATATATATATATATATATATATATATTCTGACTATGCACGCTGACAACTCAAGTAGCTATGAACACCAAAATTTCGAGTATGCATCTGGGACTCAATAATTGCATCCCCAAAGGATATATATATATATATACCCAAAGACCGAATATCCGAGGCAGAAGCTAAAAGTATCAATTATAGGGATTCTTGAATCGAGTTACATAGAAAATCTTAATTTTGTTTTAAAAATTGTAGTATATTTAAAATAAAGAATATTTTTGGACAAATGACTGCAACAAAATAAACAGCAGTAGTAGTAAATAACCATGGTACTGGATCACTTACAGAGAGTAGAGTGAAGGCAAGCTCCCCATGGTGACGTCAGGGATGCTTCCATAAAGTTGATTGTTATCCATTAGTTGAGGTCAGCATAATTGCTTCGAATTATCATCATCCTTCAGCGTGGATTTGTCCGTCTAATTCGCGGTTTGAGAGATCTCTACCACCCAAAAAAGGCGTTAACATAGAAACCAGTGAGTTTTA
>Ga0325411_1005562_pt1 | contig 13938 bp, 4 predicted proteins | sample PopdelMetagenome_13_FD_206181 | JGI IMG/M metagenome (GOLD analysis project Ga0325411, IMG submission 206181) | Populus deltoides microbial communities from Bellville, Georgia, United States - Xylem-PdIQD-R4 | ecosystem: Host-associated > Plants > Phyllosphere > Stem > Wood/Secondary xylem... | reverse complement strand
CTATGAAAAGTGGGTAAAAGTTGAATACTATCTGGCTTAAAATTAAAATGAGATGCATCAGGAGGAAAAATTATACATAATCGTGCACTTGTTCTTGTTGGATTCATGTAGTTTCTAAGTGTTCTAACACGATTATTCTTATTATTCTCATTATGAATTGACTGGTTATCTTCGTTGGCCATGTTTTCTGAAAAAGATGAGGATTTCCTAGAAAGTCTACCACTTAATATATGTGTTCAAACTCTCAAGCAAGTGCAAAAGAAATGAAAAGAAAAAGAAAAAGAAACAAAAATTAGAAAAACAAATAAAAGTAAAAACAAAAGAAAATAAAAGAAATATATAATTTATACAATAACTTACCTCCTAGGCAACGGCGTTAAAAACTTGACAATTGTTTTTATCATTGTTTAATCTTTTCATCATTATCACATCTTAAAGTACTCTTCAACATCAATATCATTATTATTATTTATAATTTATATAGTTCACCTCCCTGTGGTTCGATCCCGGTCTTGCCGGGTTATTTATTTCTTCGACACTCCTGCACTTGGGATAAGACATCAACTCTTTGATTGTGTCATCAGAAACATTTCATATCACATCACGAAAAAAAGAAAAACTTTACCTACTTATTCTATTTTAGAATTCCTTAAAAGTTACACTATAGACACAATTCCTCCCTTTTAATAAATAAGTTGCCAAACATACAAGTAAACAATTAATGGGATGCTATAACGCTCCCGCTCCCAAATGCTAAATTCAAGATATATAATCAAGACCACCCCAGGAGATTACAATAATATGATTTTCTTGAGTGCCTGAAACAAACTAAGCATGACATAAAAATAGTATAGAGCTGGAAAAAGGTTTTAAAACAATAAAATTAAGCCCTACCATTGTTACACCTTTAACAATCTTCGATAACTTAATTACTAATCTAGCCATCGCTTAATTCATGTACGATAAGAAATCAGATCAGAAGTGACAATTAAACTAAATTGTAAGGACATCACTAATCCGATACAAACTAACACTTTTCAATTATGCTTTTTTTTTTGTAACCCAGGGTGTCTGGGTCAGCTTACGCACACTACAACTAATCCTTGGGCCCACTGAACATCCTGCAAGCCCAGTGAGTATGTAAGGCACCGCGGGGGTGACAGGCGTGCACAGTGAGGCTTGAACCCTAGTGCAGAGAAAGAGAACAAGTCCTTTACACCGTTGGGCCACAACCTCAAGTGCCACTTATGCTTTTTTTTTACTTCAATAGAACGTGCCTCCATAAATGATACCATATGAACACTTCAATGAGAACGAGATATCAACCATTCTTGCTATAATGGTTGTATATTTCCAAAAAAAAAATGCATTAAAAGTCAGCAATATTTCATATCATAACGCAGAATGAAAAAGCTCACAAATCATAATGAGCTTCTTCACAAATCAGTTGCCAAATGCATGAGCATTAACAACTAATATCATGTCATAAAGCTCACAGATCCAAAATTAATTCAAGATACATAATCAAAACCACAATAAAAGATTATTTACCTAGTGAATCCACCCCAATAATATTATTTAATTTCATTTTTAGTGTTTGAAACTAACAAAGCATAAGATAAACACAGCATTGAGCAAGAAAAAGGGTTTTGGAAAGAAAAAGAATAGGGCATTGCAAAAACTTAATTTCCAACTTATCATGCATAAATAGCAAATTATGGAAAAGAACAGCTATCAAAGCACAAACAAAATGAGATTAAAGTGAATTTAACTTATCAAGAAAAAAATAATGTTTACTTACAAATCTTTAAACAAACTAAATTGTGTAATTTGAGCTTTGAAGGCAGACTCGACTGCTCCTATACACCGAGAAAAGAAAGACCCTGCAAAATGATTTCGATCAGCTTTTAAGACAGATGGTTACAGAGAGAGACTGAAAGAACCTAGATATAGGCTTCATATCAGCCCAGAGAAGAGCCTGAAAATATTAATTTATTTTACTATATCCTTCAATATCTAAAAATGATGTTTTATTTTAAAATTCTATACAGATTATTTATTTGTCAATTAAAAAAAAATTATTAACAATTTTTTTTTCATTCCAGCTTTCATGTTTTTTTTTTTTTCAAGCATAGTTGTAGTTAGACTTAAAAATTTCATAAACCAGTAACTTGACTTGGATTAGGTTTTAAATTGGATTGAAAAAATATTGATTTGTTTAAATATGATTAACTTGGTTAGGTTTTCAGTGATTTGGTTGACATAGATAAACTTGATCCAAATTTAATTGGGTTAACACCAAGAAAATTATTGGAAAAAAAAACAAAACAATATTGTTTTGATAAAACAAATTTACTCGAATTGACTTGTTAACGCGTGAATTAACCCAATAGTTTAATGACCTAAGCAAGGCTCATTTTGGATACGTCCTCCAACTGCATCTAACAACTAACTTAAATGAATGCATGGAAGAAAAATAAAGGTTAAAATCCATTGTAAATTTGATGGATGAGTGATTGGAAGTAGAGGTTAGCAAAAAAAAACCTAGAAAACCGAAAAAAAATAACTGAAAAAATCGAATCGTGAAAAAAAACCGATTAAAATTTTAAAAAAACCGACCGGTTCGGTTCGGTTTCAGTTTTATAAGCCTGAAACCAAAAAAACCAAACCAAACCCGAAACAGAAAAAACCGAGCCAAATTGGTAAAAACCGAGTCAAACCAGTTTGAACCGGTTTTTGTTCTAAAAATAGAAATCGAACCAAAACCGGTTGGTTTGAACCGGTTTTGGTTCGGTTTCAGTTTTTTTTTTAAAAAAATTCGGTTTAGTTATTTTTTTTTATATAAAAACCAAACCGAACCGAAAATAATCACCCTAATTGAAAGTGGTAGTAGTTATAGTTTTTTTTTTTCAGAAATATATTAAAATAATATTTTAAAAATAATAATTTTTGATATAGAACATAGTGAAAATATAAAAAAGAAAAATTAAAAGTCATGATTCCCAACACTTACAACCTTCTGATGGGGATAATAATCAGCTATTGGGCAACCCAAATTAGTGGCTATTTAGTCAGGTGGTTGAAATGAAAGTTAAATGTACAGCCCCCCAAGCAACAGCGATCAAATCCAACATCGACCAACAAACCTACCATATACTTGCATTAGATAGGAGTTCTGCCCACCTGGCTCCACAAGCATTTAATTCTTTTCGAGTATATGCAAAACCTCAACTTGATGCTGAAGAGGTCGAGAGCTTGACGATGGTTATAAACTAGAACTAGATGACATGTCCAGCTTGATTTATCTTTGATAGACAGAGACCATGGGAGTTCCAACGAAGGAAGCAAAACATCCAGCTTCGCTTTTACCCCAGAATATACTTGACATACAAAAATAAGTGGAAGCAGCTTTTGAGTTGTTAGGAGGAAGAGATTAGCGTCCAGGAGCGGACCAATTCATTGACAATTACCAATATACAATCACAGGGTAAATGATCAAAATTCAATCACCGATTGGTTCTATACAGGATTTTTTTTCATGGTGATCATCAAAAGAAATCAAACGATCCTCCCAATACTAGCCCACCTTACCTTATATTACAATGAGCTTTGCTCTCAAAACCTTGCTCAAGAACACAAGGTTTTGACCTCTCTTCTTTGTTCAATCAATCAAACTACTTACAGGATATTAGCAATGATCACCGGAGAAAACATATATCATATATACACTACTAGGGGCATTTCTCAAGACTCTCGGCAAAATGATTCAAAACTCCTCTTGTTAAATCTGCTGTGTTTGTGACTCTGGTAGCGATTTAGCTCCCTTCTATATACACTTGATTTTGCGAGTTCTAAGCCACAGCAGGGATGCTGGAATTTTGGCGATCCCTGTTGAGGCAATCAAATCCTTCTACTCTAACCATGGCTGGCTTAAGCCCAAACTTCATTCTTGCACACCCTCCTTTGCGTGCAGATGATGATGGAGAAGATAAACCTGAAGGAGATGGAATGGACAATGGTGACATTGGAGTGAGTTTATCATCCCCAAATCTAGCATCTTGAATTAATGGGTTGCCTACTCTGGATGGAGGAGACCCACAAAAAAATGGAGGTGGCGATGAGACCACCTGGGTAGCAGAATGATCTGGCTCATGACCCTCCTGTTAACACCAAGATCACAGTCAAGTCAAAACAAACCCGTAACAGGAAATACAGCCTGCAGATTCCTCTCCATGTGTAAAAATATTGAATGACCAGCAAACAAGTTCAACATAATCAAATTAAACAACCACAACAGCAAAGCACCCTCACCAAAAAGAAAAGAAATTGAGTTCAGATGCCTCCCAAATAAAGGATTATGCATCAACAACATCATAAGCATAAGTCAAAATTATCAACTTCTACTACACAAATGTCTTCCTAACTTCCACGCAAAAAGGACAACACCAGTTTACCTTCATGAGAATAATGTCCAGAAGCTCCGCCCCAGCTTTCCAATCACCCACTTCGGCTTGATGGCTGTCATTAAAAACAATCCCCACACATTAAAATCATCCTGAGTCGCAAAACAACTGAATAACCTAATTAAAAAAAAAAAGCAGAAATCACCAAAAACTACATACCTCACTGGCCATCTCAAAGGCCTAATGGGATTATTAGCCAGAATTCCTACTCGCCGAGGCTTTGGACAAACAACAAGACCCTTGGAATCAGAAATTGAAACCAAACCTCTTCTCTCATCACAACAAGTAATGGCGTTCTGCTGAAGACTGATTTGATTCATCATCTTCAAATTTGTAACAATATATTCACAGCAGTAGAACGCCTGTCCATTTTCAAGAAATAAATCTTAGAAATCAAGTAGTTACTATAAAATAAATCACTCTGATCTAGTTAAAACAAAGAAATACCCCATTTAATCACGAAAAAAACATTTAAAATCAAATTGACTTCACAAAAAAAGCTAAAAAAAAGGTGGAAATATTCAAATCTGTTTCGAATTCTTTAATATCCTCACCTTTCTCAGCAACCAAACAGAAGGAATTACAGATCTAGACGAAAGCCTTTTAAAAACAAAATCCATCAGAATCAGGTCTTAAACAATAAAAAAAACTCATCTTATCTGCCATTAAAACACTGAAAAACCAACAAGGTTTAATTTCCAAAGAAAAACAGTGAGTACCTGAATTATTTTAAAAAAATAAAATCAATAACAGCTCAAAAATACAAACAGCGAAGTAAGCCACCTAAACTAGATCTGATCTACACTTCAATTAGCAAGCAAGGATAGATCTGCTTATTAGCAATCGTATAAAGGCAAGTATGTACATACGTACGGATATACGTAGAGAGAGAAGTACCTGAAGCAGAAGATATGTAGAGAGAGAGATAGAGAGAGAAGGCGCCTGCCACGAAGGAGAGGAGGAGTAAAAAGAGGAGCGGGGATGGCATATTTATAGAAGAATGGAAAAAAAAAAGGGAAGTTGTCTACTGACTGACTGGCTGACTTGGTAAGCAAATTATTAAAAAAATCTATGCTTAGGGTCAAAATGAGAAATGGGTATATTGGTGATTTGCTATTATTATTATTATTATTAATTAATTAATTAAAAAAATTAAAGGTGCAAAAAATTATTATTCATTCATACTCATTACACACACAGGAGATTATAAATTATTTTGCCTCTTTTTTTCTTTTTCTTTGATATATATTTAGTATTGAATTTTTGTTATAATTTTTTTAAAATTTGTTTTTGTTGGTTTTATTTTTAAATATTAGAATAATTAAGAATTTAGTTTCGTAATTTATTTCCTTTTATTTTACCATTCTAAAGAGTTAGCATGGTTTGTAGGTTTATTATGATAACATTGGTTGTCCCGACTTATAGGTTCAGTGAGGTGTTTTTTTTAATTAAATTTGATATTTTTATAGTCTATTTTTTTCTACTTATTGCATTGTGGATAACAATAGTAATCTATGATTTTTTTTTCTTTGATTTTTTTTATTGTTGAAATTTTGTTATAAGTTTTTTTTTCAAATTTAATTTTGTCAATTTAATTTTTAAATGTTAGGGTGGTTGAGAATTTGGCTTCGTAATTTATTTTTTTTTATCTTGCCCTTTTTATAGAGTTAGCATAGTTTGCAAGTTTGCCACGATAAGACAGGTTGTCCTAATTTACGGGTTTGGAGGGTGTCTTTTTTTCTCTCTTTTTTAATTTAATTTAACTTTTTATAGTTTATTTTTTCTCATATAGTTAAAAAAATAGTATTTTGAAAAAAGTTATGTTATTAAATTTTGTAAAGTAACAAAAACTAAAGGGTGTTGAAACCACTATTCACCACACTCATTGCATCATAGATAACAGTGTTTTGCTTCTTCATCTTCTTCTTCCTTTTCTTTTGCTTCTTTTTTTTGTTATATTGCTTTTAAGTTTGTTTTTATTGATTTTATTTTTTAATATTAGAGTGGTTGAGAGTTGAATTTTGTAATTTATTTCTTTTTATTTTGTCTTTATATATGATTAGTGTGGATTGTGGGTTTGTCAAGGTAACCTGGTTGCTCTAGTTTATGAGTTTGGTGGGGTGTTTTTTTATTTTTTAATTGAACTTACATTTTTTTTATTGTTTTTTAAGTCCATAAACTTATTCACGGATTTGACTGGTTGACCTGGTTCGCATGTTTGACAGGTTTAACTTTTTGTTTTTAATTATTTTTTTCAATTTCATCATTAAATATTGGGTTAATTGGGAATTCAATTTCATAATTGCTTTCGTTTCCCTTTCTATAAAGTTATCATGGTTTCAAAAAACATCTCAGTATTGGGTTGATGTTTGATTTTGCGATCATCTATTTTAGTTATTATAGAGTTAAATAAAAAATAGTTTTTGAAAAACAACAAATTATAATCTTAATGGAGACCATAAATCGGTTTTATAGGTTTGATGTGCTACCACGGGTTATCCGATAATAGGTTTGATGATTTTACTCACCGATCAAATATGTTTTTTTTAATTTATTTTTTTATTTAATCCTTTAATATTTGACTGTTTAGGAAATAAATTGCATGATTTTTATTTTTTTTTTTGCTTTCTATAGGGTTATTAGTCTCAAATAAGTGTCTATTTTTATGTTGATGCTCAATTTTATGTGCATCTATTTTTATCATGTAACTAAATAAAAAAGTTTATTAAAAATTATTAAACCCAAAATCATGACACGAGTGATGGGAGGAACAAGGTCAATTCAACCCGTCATTGTCTCAATATGTTTTTTTTTTAAAATAAGTCATCATCTTAAAGTTTTTTTTAAAATTAAGTCACGTTTTTACCAATCATCAAGGTTGTACTTGAACCCATGAAATTGATCGATTTAAGTCAGGTTAGCTATCTTGCTGTTTAATTGGAAACTTGAGTTAGACAAAGAGCTGAGTCTGGAGGTTTTAAGATCGAATCGCTAGGCTAGGTTTAATAACATTGTCAAAAGATTCTTCGTGCTCTTAACATTTTTTTTACATTTAAAAAAAATTGGTCTGACTTGTGACGAAGTGCAAGCCAATAGGCTAGTACAATACAATAAAATATGTGGGGTTTTTACTATAACAATCCACAATGAAAACCCTACTTTGACCTTATTTACATAATTGCTTCGTTTTTTTCAATCAATGTTTTTTTTTTAATTTTATCCTTTAATATTAGATATATTTTTTATTAGGTTATCTTACTCTCATGACACAGATCACACATTTGGTAGGTTAACCCAATTGGCTCTAGTTTTTTTTCTTCTTAACGAATTTTTTTTCTTCTAATTTCATCATTTGTTATTGGGTTAATTGGAATTTAAGTTTCATGATTTTTTTTTCTATTTGGTTATTGCAACCTCATTACCTTGAAATATTGCTTAACAAGTTAACATGAGTTGACTCATGTTAGTTTTTATGTTTTTTTTAATTGAAACTTTTTTCAATTTTATCATTCAATATTGGATCAGTTTAGAATTGAGCTTGATAATCTATTTTAATATGTTTTTTTATGGGGATATCTTAGTCTCATTATGAGGGGCATGTCTTTTGTCATTTTAACCCTAGTTAAATTGAGTTTTTTTTTTCTAGGAGGCTATGTTGATCTCATAACCCGGATCGTGAGTCCTTCTACATTGATTTTTTTATTATGTTGTCTCTGTCTCATGATCCATGTCACGATTTTACTGATTAACCTAGTTGACTATTTTTTTCTTTTTTTAATTGACTTTTCCTTTATTTTTATCATTTAATATTTTTTTTCATTTGGAATTAGGTCTCATGATTTCTTTCGGTTTGCTTTTTATTATGTTATCCTAGCCTCGTGACCTAGGAATGGTGTTTAACGGGTTAACATAGTTTGATTTGACTCATTTTTATGTAATTTTTTAATTAGAATTTTTATAAATTTCATTGTTCAATAATGGGTCTGGCAGGGTCAACTAAGGATTGAACTTTATAATTTATTTTGATTTTTTTTCTATGGGTTTATTTCAATCTCATGACCAAAGTCAAGGATTTGACGGGTTAAATCAGATTTTTTTAAAAAAAATATATACAAGGTTATATATCTTCATATTTTGACCTGGTTCTCATGACCCAAGTCATGAGTTTGACGGATTGACTTGAGTAGTTTTTTATGTTATTTTTTTAATTGATTTATTTTTCAATCTCATCTTTCAACATTGAGTTGTTTAGGAATTGAACTTCATAATTTATTTCTATTTTCCTTCAATTGAGTTATCTTAATCTTATAACCCGGGTCATAGGTTTGATAGGTTAAATCGGCTTACTTTTTTAAGTCCTTTTTTCAATTGGTTTTTTTACAATTTTATCTTTCAACATTTGGTTGATTGAAAATTAGACTTTATAATTTGTTTAGATTTGTTTTCTATAAAGTTATCATAGTTTATAAATCGGGTAATGAATTTAACATGTTAACTTGGGATGATCCAAGTTAATCCAATATATTTTTATCTTAATATTAAAAAAATATCATCTTGAATTTTTTTTCTAAGCCAAACTATGTTTTTACGGGTTGTCCAGGTTGATTTTAAACTTACAAAATCAATAGAGTCATCAGTTTAGATCATTCCCCGCACAATTTAAATTTTTATCCACTAGAAAAAAATTAAAAACATTGGCAACATTTGAATATTTTTTTACATTCAAGAAATAATTTACCTGACCCGTAACATAGCACGATGCAATAATCTAGTGTTTATATGTTAAATGAAAAGCATGTGGTATTAGTTGATATTTTGATTATTTTTTCCTATTCTTTAGATGATTTCATGGTGTGAAAAGGGTTTTTATGAAAAAAAAACATATTGTATTAACACTTGTTAAGAGTTAATTAGTTTATTTTTATCTTGTGTGAAGAAAGTTAGGAGCATACTTGATAGATCTTGATTGACTGAGATAGAGTCTCAATTACTAGATTATTGGATCAACTTATGGGTTATTAAGTCAATTATTTTTACTAAAACAATGTTGTTCTTTTTTCTCCTAATTTATTTGGCGTTGACTCTGTTAGGCTCGTTAGATTAATTGGATCACTAAAAACTCAGTTAGGTCAATCAAATTTCACTAGGTTATTATCTTGTTCAGCTTAACTAGAAACCTGATTCGGGTCAAGCATTGAGTCTTGGGTTTTTTTAATCAATCCATACGGGTTTAATTGAGTTTAGAAACTATGATTAAAATTATATTTTCTATCTCAAATATCATAAATTATCGATCATTAACAATACTCAAAACTCGTTATTCTTCATGAGTAATGTTTTAATAAGAGTTTGTAATATGAAAAGGGTTTGTGTAAGGCAGAGTTTGAAATTGTGATTGATGTTGCTTTTTAAAATATTTTTTATTTGAAAATGCATCAAAATAATATTATTAAAGTTACAATTTTACTTCTCATTGCTCACATATTGTTTGATTCTAGAACTAGTAACATAAACACATATTGTAAATATGATAAAATTTGAAAAGTGAAAGTTTCTTATATATATTATCAATTTAGAATGATCAACATTGTTAATCATCATCCATGTAATTTTTCTCCCACCTCGTTTGGGTAGACCATAAACTCCAATTAGGGTTTACAAGTTAACTTCAATTCATTTAATTTTGTTTATTATAGGAAAAAAACTAGAAAACTTTATTAGAGTAAATCATTTAACATATTTAACAGCTATCTCAATTCAAAATAAACAAGTTCCAGTTGTTAGATTACCCTACATTTCCAACCATCTTTTAATTTCTTTGTAACAAAGTCATTGAGAATTAAGACTGACATAAAACAAAATCTTGATATTATGTTAAAGAATTGATTTTCACTCATAGAAAGCTCCTACATCTTTTTTATATGGCATTGGACACAAGTTGTTAGCAGGAATAAAGAATCCAGCTTTTAGAATCAATTCAGAACTAGATGTATTCTAATACTAATCTAGTCTCGATTGAAGTGAATATCAACTTAAAAAAAATACTTTACTAACTTCAATATAAAAAAATATTAGAATAAAGGGAAAAGGGTTAAACCCAACCTAACCCAATGTTGCCCCAACCTAACTCGAAGAAAAAAAGGAAGGGTCAAGCCTAATTTAATGTTAGTTTATATGCCTCGTAACTAATTAGTCTATTACACTAGCACTGACTCTATTCATATAAAATATATTTATTATTGATAAAGATATTATTTATCTTTAATATTCATTAATGTTTTATTAATGAGTCTAAAGTAAAGATAAAGTCATTGAGATAAAAATATTTTGCCAAGAAAATTATAAATTTGTTATAATTATAAGGTTTATATTGTATCAAAATATTGTTTCTAAATTTAATGGTCAATGTCATGTTAAAATTAGATATTAATTAGATTTGTTGAAACCGATATATATTATGTTCTTTTATTTATTAAAAGAAGCAATTATTTTCATAAGATGAGGTATTAGAAATACTTAGAACTAATATGTAAGTGTTTGTTAGATGACGTGTACACTGAACTGGCTCGCATAAGGATTTCATATGGAGATATCACTTGTGTCTATGAAAATGTTCATGTGATAGTTGTGTAAGTGTGGTTCTTAGACTTGAGATCATTAAATTATCTTATATAAAGAATGTTATGATTTGATATTGACTACACATTGTTTAAATCGAAACATTCTTGATGTAAGGATAATAATTATTAATTACATTGGGAGATTGGTCACTAAAATGTTAAGTCAAACCATGTATAACTTCCCTAATATTTGAGGGATCATGATACATTTTTAGATTGTGCATTTGATCTTCAAATATAAATCAATCAATTTGTTGAATTGATAATCAGTCAAATTATTTAATTTCTTTAATGCTATTTTATTTAGAATTGTGTTTTATATTTAGACCAACATACTAAAGAACCTAATGGGTCACACATATTAAGAACCATTCATCAGAAATTAAACTGGGATGATTGATCAAGTGTGACTTGATTGTAAATAAATTTTAAAATTGAGGACTATAATGTAATTAATACATGGTTACACTTTTATACCTATAAAAATCAAGTAGGAACCTAATTGAATAAATTTCTAAAATTATCTTGAAATAATATATGTGATATTATTTAGGGGCAAATTGATGTTTTATTATTTATAGGGTTATTAGGTTTTCTCTATAAGTAGAATATTATTCCTTATATTTTTATGAGAGTTGTATAGATATTACAAAACATACAGTGCAAATAAATATCTGAAAACACAAAAGAGAGAGCTAGCACTTAAATACACAATGGTTTTCTTTTTTAAATAAGGTTTTAGGAGATTTCTCACTAGTGATTTATATGGACTACCATTAGAGGTCTGACTCTTGGATGACTTGTGGTTTGCAATAACTCATCCTTGAAAAAGTTGATCAAGCCTAAAAAAAGAAGAAGATTTGATCTCTAAATAATCTTCATTCAAAACTTAAACGACTCTAGATTGTCTAACGGGATCCATTGGACTCTTAATTTTTTAAAAAAACCATCATTTCCATTGCGTCAATGTTTTTCGAGAAACCCAATACCTAACTCGAGAAATAATGAAGAATGAAAGGAGGAAATGAGAGAAAAAGAAGAAGTGGGCTAGCTTAATCGAACCCGAGCCAAGAAAGAGAGGAAAATTAGTGGCCCAATCGAACCTACTAGGCCCAACCAAAACTAAAAGAAATAAAGAGAAAAATAAAAAAAGAAAAGAGGAAGGGCGAGAAGCAAGGCCCAAATGAGCTCAGAAGAGTGAGCAAAAGATGAGGAAAAGAGAATAGAAAAGGGAGAAGGGAAAGGCCTAACTGAGCCAAAAAGGGTGAGAATGATAGGAGGATAAGAGAGAAAAAGGTAAAGGGAATAAACAAAGACAGAAAAACAAAAGCCCTTAAGGTGCATACTTATGAGATCCAAAACTTAACAAAAGCCACCCCCTAACCCATCTAAGTCCACCTGAATTCTCATGTTGATAGAGCTAACCCCCTCCATGTCATGGGTGTCACCAAACTCCTTGTTACAATCATTGTCTTATTCCTTGATATGAGTGCCATCATTTGTGATCGACAACATAGACACCTAATTTTATTGTACATATTACAGGATAACTACACAGTGGTTAACAATAAAATAAACAACTTGACATGATAACTTCAGGGAGAATACGCAACAATAATCTTTGCGATACATTTGCAACTCTATCCCTACTTAGACAATAATTAGCATAACAAGCTTGTCGACTTATTCTTGCTATAGGTTTGCGATCCTAATCTTTATTATCATTCAGGATTTAAAATTTTATAATTATTGAGGATCATTAAGTATAAAAAAGATGATTTTTTATCGATTTTATATTTACACACAATAACACACTATATTTCAATCTCTTTTCTTATTACATTACATTTCTACTGTTTCTCTTTGTGTTTACTAACTTGAGTATTGGAGTATAATTTGTGTTTTAATAGGGAACTTATTTTACAGAAATTCATGAGTCTCAAACCTAACCCAAAAAGAATTCTTCACGGCCTATTGCACCAGGCAAGAAAAGACTCAAACTTAATTAGAAGTTTTTCCTGACTTTATCACAATGTTATCTATATTATTATCAATACATTTCGTTAATGCCACTAATTGGAAAAATCATACTCAAAATAGGTGTGCTTAACAACCGGTCGGATGAGGTTTTCCTAAAATTGTAAGTGACATCATGTTATTTCTTGATATATGCCAGTGTCTACCTTGGAAGCCAAATCTTTATACATTTGTTTCTTTTTTTTTTCCCAACATTCCAACCTGAATTCAAAAATAAAGGAAGAAAAAGAGGATAAAGAAAAAAACAAAAAAAAAGCTGGTTTTGAACATATGTAAACACCATTTGCGAGTCAGAGTTTCAACGTGTTTTATATTAAAATTTATTTTTTTCTTTACTTTAAATTTATCTTTTACTATTTTTAAATCGTTTTAATATACTAATATCAAAAATAAATTTATTTTATAAAACATACTAAAGCGTGCCTTTAAAGATAACATTAAGTATCATAAGAATATATTTTTAAAATTTTATTTATTTTTAATTTATGTTATAAGAAAATAAATATTCAAACAAAAATCAATAATATTTATCAGAGATGTTAAAAAATATTATTTACACAATAACATTTTTAAATATTTATAATAAATCTAAATAAAAAAGAAATTATTATGATCAATTAAGAATATTCAGTGGTATTTAACAAGCACTTTTAAAAACACTGTTAATCTGACCACTCTTTTTATTATGGTTTGAAAGGTTGGCTAGAAATTAAACGGTGCCTTTTGTTTTTTTCTCCAAGGGGGTGAGAAAACACGTACGACGTTTGCTTTGAACTTTCAAAGAGTTTTAATGTCTTGCAAGACACCAACCCATGAAC
>Ga0325411_1005560_pt1 | contig 13944 bp, 4 predicted proteins | sample PopdelMetagenome_13_FD_206181 | JGI IMG/M metagenome (GOLD analysis project Ga0325411, IMG submission 206181) | Populus deltoides microbial communities from Bellville, Georgia, United States - Xylem-PdIQD-R4 | ecosystem: Host-associated > Plants > Phyllosphere > Stem > Wood/Secondary xylem... | reverse complement strand
AAAATGACTCTATATTTAGGGATAAATTAGAAGTAATTATTAGACTTATAAAAACAAATTAGAGACTAAAACATAAATATAAAGATCGTTATAGTGTATAGTGTATAGTGTATAGTTTAGTTGCTAATATTCCTTGTAATTAAAAACAAGGACTAATCCACGAGATTTGACAAGAGTCAATATATAATTCCAACCCTTAATTTAAGGCAAGATTGATTTAAGGGATACGGTGATATGATTATCATGTTGGAATACTTTACTACTAGCAAAATGTTAATCATATTGCTTTATTTATTAGGACCATAGTCTCAGTGCTTTTACAGGATAAATGGGCATAAAATAAACTATATTATATATCTTTAACTTAAGAACCATGTGATAGCCGTGCAAGCTCTGGGATATAAACTATATATTTCCTCCTTTGATATTTAATGGAATTAATTTACAGTGTGCTCTTGGAATCTTGACTCCCTGTATTAATAACACAAAATTTCCTAAGAAAATCTAATTTAATATATAATTTGATGTTTTTTTTTTACTTTTTAGATTTCAATATTATTGATTTTTGTGTGTGTGTGTTTTTGGAGTTTTTATAGGCAAGTTAAAGTGCTGACAGTATACTATATATGTTAAGAGTAATTTAATAATTTAGGGATTGACGTGGTTAATAAATAGAAAAAAAAAAGAAAGGATTAACCTATTTTTAAGATTCAATTACAAAATTTTTAAGAACATGTTGGTTTTATTTCCTTAATCAGGGGTGAGATGGAGTTTACATATTATTAAAAAAATAAAAAATTTATAGTGTCTGTCTATATATTTGGGGTTTTTTTTCTCATAATAAATTACAGTACACTATTTTTTAAAATAATGTTTCTTTAAAAAAATATATTAAAAAAATATTTTTTATTTTTAAAATTTATTTTCGAAAATATAAATAAATTAATATTAAAAAAAATAAATTTCAAACCCTTCAATTTGTACGGCACTCCTAAACGAGTGGCAGCCAACCATCTTTGACATTTTATTTTTTAACTTGCTGGCAAAGGCTTAATCATGACTTTAGCGCAGAGAAAATCAGACGTGGCACAGCAACTTTTAGCCGAAGAACATTATACAAATGGTGTTGAAAAAAAGAATTAAAATTGTCTTAGTTTCATTTATTTATGTACGGAAAGTCAAGTTAATATCTTGGACTAAGCACATGACTATTGACTATGAATATTCATTTGATATGGTGTGTATCACGCCCCATACAATCATTCCAAAAACTTATGAAAATTACATTTTAGTCTTGTAACTTTTTGAAAACTTTAATTATACCCTTTAATTTAAAGTTTATTTGTAGGAAATACATGTATTGAATCCTAAAAAATCATGTCTCATCAGGTGCAACTCCCAATCTTATTTTGATTTTGTAAAGTGCCCATTCTTTGTAAGTTATAATGTGATAAGAGAACAACTATTTTTCCAAAAAATGACAAAATAAATGGGTAGTTAGATCATGAGCTCAACTATAATAAAAGGCTAGAGTTGTCTTTTACTTTTTATAAGTAGGATCAATTCAACTATTATCACGATGATATGACTTTTTTTTTCATGAAATATTTAGGCTCATTTAAAAATGTAATGAGACGAAGTTAAAATTACATATTGGCTTAATCATAATTTCAAAAATTTTAGTTAATCAATAAGCATTATGTTTTGCATGGATTCCAATGACCTTGTAGGTCTTATTCTTTTAATTTTTTTAAGGGGTGAATGATAGGTCATCCACCACTTAATTCTTTGAAGAAAAAAAAGCACGCGATGTGTCACCTACCCTGTCAAGATTTCAGCGACCTCTAGTTACTAGAAAATCAGGCAGGTCTCATTTGGACCAAGAATAATCTATTTTTTTTGGACAAAAAATCAATCTAAAGACCTTGTAAAATATATTCATAGCATTTAACAGCCTAAAAATTAGCTTCAAAACCCACAATCAACCTTATAAACAAGATTTTTTCCCGAGTTTAAATCTACTATTTCAAGCAAGTTTAGGGGGGACACCTTAGATAAATTCTCCCCATCAACACCGAAATCACCTATTTTCATGACCAAAATCGATCTTAATTGATACTTTCTTTCTCTACCACTGGAATCCAACAATTTTTTCTCTCGTCTCTCAAATCAGGGACTAAAAAATAAGCAAAATAAAGTTTATGACCAAAATTAAATTTCATGAATTGTTAGGGACTGAAAGTTTATAATTTGCTAAGTTGAAGGATCAAAATATACGTTTAGGCCCAAGTTTAGAAAAACCATCTCTTTTTTCTATATATTTTTATTTTATTTTAGTCCTCTATCTAAGAATCTTGTTATTTCTTAATTGATATCCTTTAATTGACCATCAATTTCAATCTATAAGGGTGTAATTAGAAAAAAAAAAAATACTAGGACAATCCATAATGATTTGTCTCTTATTGAATAGTGGTGTAGAGAAATATTTTTCTCATGTCTTTTAAAGTATTACTTAATTACCGTAATTGTGAGTTACAAATTCTTACATATAATTATATTTTTAAATCGTTATTTTGAATTAATAGCTTACAGTTTTCCTAAGTGGGATTTAACAGTGAAGGCCGGTATGACATCTAAAGCATTGTAAAATCATAGAAGTGAGAAATAATCCTAATTAATAACATTCATAAACTATTTGTTTTCTATATTACTATTTTATTATGTTTATCGCTTATTCTTATATATCTATCAAGAAAATATTTAAAAATCAAACAAAATTATCCGAACAATCAATAATGGACAAGTCTTCCAACTGTAACCCTAAAACAAGTCCTCAATTAAGTCTCCAAAATATCCAATATCTCATAAATATTCTTAGTCATAGCGGCTAGATCCCGCTTCACTTGGCAAGTTGGTCCAAAAATTTCAACGATCCAAAACCTAATTCAAAAACGGGTTTTAAATTAAATAAAATAAATATTAATATGATCCAACTTAATTGACCTATCTATGATGCAATTGATCAGGCTAAATCAAATAAAATTAATTTTAAGATTTTTTTTAAAAATAAAATAATATTATTTTAATAAAAATAATTAAACTAATAACCCAATTACCTTTTTTTTCCAGTTAAATCCTCGTACCAAAGATCAACTATATGCTCCTGCTAGCAACCAATGAAAACATCAAAATTCTTCTTTTAAAAAAAGCATCAAGTCCTCGAAGTCGCGAGTTTCACGCTTCACCACCGACTCAACGATGACTCGGGAAAAAAAATGGTAAGGAGACATCCACTCGTGGTATTTTAGGGTGGCCATAGCGAAACGTCGTCGTCGCATGATAGGACTTGTGGTCTTCAACTTTCTTGGACCATAAGTTCGATGATGCATGTGAATTGTGAATTAAATATATGTGGTTTTGATTATTATTTTTTTGGGTGCGGTTTGTCATATTAACCGGCTTTTATATATGGAATGATAGGGAATTTTTTTCCACTTTTTCATTTTTTTAAAATATAAATTTAATATTTTCACTCTTTTTTTTTCATTGATTGAGTTTAAATTTTTAAAAAATTAAATACTAAAATATAGTAATAAATATATATCTTTTCGTATAATTTTCTTTTGGTTTTGTATTGTCAAGACATGTGCCCTTTGAATTAAGGGATAGATAACAGTGTAATCAACGAAGTTGAAGGATGTCTGCATTTTTTACTATTTTTTAAATGTTTTTTTAATTAAAAATATATTAAAATAATATTTTTTATTTTTAATATTAGTACATCAAAATTGTCTAAAAACACTTAAAAAAATATTAATTTGATGCGTTTTCATGCAAACACAATTTTAAAAAAAGCATGTTTTAATGTAAAAACAAACACCTAAACACAAAGATGAATCTAATAAAAAACAATCATAGGGAGATTGCACTAAGAAAAAGTGAAAAAAAAAAGATACACAACATGTTTAAAACCTTTCGAATTGAATTCAATCTATAGATTTTAATAAAATATAATGTTTGTAATATTTTGAGTGTTGAGAATTGAATTCTAAATAAAATTTAATCTCTAAAAATAGTAAAAAAATAAATAAATTAACCACTCTGATTTACAATTCTAAAAAAATTAAATTTAATGTTAAAATTAACTTTTTCAAAATACTAATCTCCCCATGTTTTTATCCAGAGACACTTGAAGAGAAGAAAAATGATGAAGATAAGAAAAGTAATGTAGAAAACAAAACAAATTAAATTTTATTTTTTAAAGTATAAAAATTCAATTTATTTATTAATTAAATTAAATACAAATCATATAATTAAATTCAACGACATTCTAGAATTGATTCCAGACAATTTATTAATCAACAACTCAAATTATTGATGGACACATGAGCCATAAATTCCAACCAAACCTCCCTCCCCCCCTCCCCCCCTCCGTGGGAGCTTACAACGTGCTCCCAATACTTCAAAAATGAAATACCTCACATTGTTTTGTCGGTGGTGTGGTAAAGCACATTTTAATGAACATAAACCAGAAAAAAGTTCCCTACATTTTATGCATTGGATGCAACCCTCTTTCCAAAAACCTTAAGAAATTGTGAATGATTTGAAAAATAATTCAATTACTTACACGTGATTGCAAAGGGAAGTGTTGATAATACGCTGGAGGTTGTTTTTTAAAATGTTTTTTATCTGAAAACGTATTAAAATAATATATTTTTATTTTTTTAAAATTATTTTTAATACCAATACATCAAAACCATCTAAAAACACTATAAAAACATTTAATTTAGAGTAAGAAAACTAAAATAATTTATTTTTTTAAAATAGTTTATTTTACTTATAATCAAAGAAATACCAGCATTTGGTCAGCATTAAACTTCTAAAAACATAACCTGTTTCACGCGTGCAACACTCAACACAATGACAGACCACCCATTGTTTAAAACTCTACTGTAGTATACTACTCCTACCTTTTTTTGGTGGGCGCTTGACTTTGACAAAAGCTTTGTCCCATTGTCAATCCCCAACCGACAATGTCTCTCACACATCAGTCTAATCTGCATTCAGCTTTTGTATCTATGAAAAAGAAAACAAAAAAGGAAGAAGCGCATGCCAGCTTCTCATGTGACCAGAACATATGTATCTGCTGCTACTAGTACTGTTATATATCTTTATCTTCCTTTCTCTTTCCACCCAGTTTCCACAACCGAGTTGGGCCCTTTTGAGTTCTATATATTCACAAGTTTTTTGCCTTCCATTTCGTTCCAACTGAGTCTGAATTTAGCAACTCCCTGTGTTCTCACAAGTTTTGCTAGCTGCAGCCACAAAGATTGTCAGTCTCCTAGCTAATTCACTTGGTCCATTGATTTGAAGAAGATTGTCAAGAAGGACTAGTTCGATTAAGGCGGCTATGGATAACTCATCCTGGGTTGATACTTCTTTGGATCTTAATATTAATCCTCTAAGAGTGAAAAGTGATGCTCCAGTTGATGCAGAAAGGTTTGGGGTACCAAGAAAAATGAAACCCACTTTCATGTTCCAGACCAAGCCTTCAGCGAAAGAAGAGGTTAGCTTTTTATATATATATGTGCAGATACTCGCTTTGCAGTAATTTGATTATGTCTGTAGGTTTTAGTTTCATACTCCTCTTCCTTTCTTTATGGTTTATGGCCATCAATTGAAGGCTAAACACATAGCTTCTTATATTTGATTTGGTTTTGTTTTTCAAACAAATTTCAATAAAGTATGTAACTTTCAGCGAGAACAAGATATTATGAATTCTTGTCACTGGGTTTCATGAAAAAATATATAGAAATGTTTTTGCTGTCATATATCATCAAAACATTGATTCATAGAAAAACAAAAAGTAACTATTACAAAAGGGACTAGTAGCCTTCTTAAGTTTTAGCTAGGAACTGGCTGGGACTTGATTAGAATAGGAACTTATCCGAGGTGCTTCTAAAACTTGCAGTCTTCTTGGAGTTTTGAAGTTGAATTTATTTTGTATAATTACTAATTTCAGACTGGAGCCATAGAAGAGGAATTGAACCGAGTGAGCGAAGAAAACAGGAAGCTCACTGAAATGCTAACTGTGATGTGTGAGAACTACAATGCTTTAAGAAACCAGTTGATGGATTGCATGTGCAAGCATGGAGAAAAGGAGCTTCATGGCCCATCAAAGAAAAGAAAGTCTGCAAGCAGCAACAACAATGATAATAACATTGCAATGAATGGGAACTCTGAGAGTAGCTCAACCGATGAAGAATTGTCCAAGAAACCAAGGGAAGAAGTCATCAAAGCTAAGACTTCCAGGGCTTATGTCAGGACTGAAGCGGGTGATAAAAGCCTTGTAAGTGCATATAATACACCCCTCTGGTGCAAAAATCACGGGTGTTTCTAGCTAAAGTTTACAGGTTATTTCGATATGCTATGCAAATGTCTTCGTGGGTTACTAAGCGATTGCATATATAATTTATTGCAGATCGTGAAAGATGGATATCAGTGGAGGAAATATGGCCAAAAGGTCACAAGAGATAACCCTTCTCCAAGAGCTTACTTCAAATGCTCTTTTGCTCCAAGCTGCCCTGTCAAGAAGAAGGTGAGACTGAAACCATAAACACAGTTAGTTCTGTGCTGCATATGTAAAGAGCTAGCATTGGGTCGATTTCGTCCATGTTCTGACTTGTTCAATTTAGCTGCGATGAGGCAAATAAATAGCATATAATTAAGTAGGCATTTAAACTCACATGGACTGTGAATTTTGTCCAAGTTTTCTTTATATTCTGTGCATGAAATAAAGGTTTTAGTTCCAACTTTCTTCCGTGTGAAGTGAAAAGGATGAGTAGAATGCTAAGATTCTTCTGTTCTCACTTGTGGCTCATTCAGGTTCAAAGGAGCATTGACGACCAAACTGTTCTGGTGGCAACTTATGAAGGAGAGCACAACCATCCACACCCCTCAATGGAGGCAACATCAGGTTCAAGCCATGGTCTAACACTAGGTTCAGTACCCTGCTCCGCTTCTCTAGCCTCATCTGGGAAAACCAATATTACTCTCGATCTCACAAAATCTAAGTCCAGCAATGATGCCAAAAGTTCAAAACCAAAAACTGAGGCACCTGAAGTCCGGCAATTCTTGGTGGAACAGATGGCCTCTTCGTTGACGAAAGATCCCAATTTCACAGCAGCACTGGCCGCAGCAATCTCAGGAAGAATGTTGCAGCAAAATCACACAAAGTGGTGAAATTTCTACTTGGATAGGAGAAGAAGCTCATACAACTTGGAGTTCTATAAATTATGTAGGTTCTATTAGATTATGTAGGTTCTGTTAGACCATTTTGAATTTTACAATGTATTTGTAAATACATCATCTGATACACGGAGAAAAAAAATCCCAAGAAAGATAGCACCTTTGAGGGATCCAAACTCAATTTGAAAAGCGAGGGTTATTGCCATTTTAATGGATAATTATCAGTTTTTGATATATTTTTATTTGTTAGAATGCATGGTCTTTCAGAGTAAAGTGTAGCCTTGTGATAGTGGGTGAGTTTTAGATATATTATAATGGATAATTGCCATCTTAACGTATCTAGGGCAGCAATTACATATCATTCAGATGCCTTCAATTGACTGCAAGTGCGCTAGGTTCTGGTTTTGGCCAAATGAATGTTTTGTTGGAACAGCTGGAGTCCAGGACCACTATATCTATGTCATATTATGTCGTCGAACTTTCATTTAGCAGAAAGTCTTTGGCATCTAACCATCCAGAATTATTGGGACGGTGTCTTTCTCAAGTTAAGTTCTTGAATGATACAAAGCAGATGTTCGTGTGCTACAGCTAGTGTGAAATTAAGCCGAGGTAGTTGGGATCTGACAGGATTTTTGGATTTGGAATACTCTCTCCGGTCAAATATAACCGGCTATTTTGACTACTTATCAAGATTCTATGCGGGTTATTTTGACATATCAGCATTCCGTGGGTTCTTTAGGTTATAACCTTGATGGCAACACTTCTGGATTTTACCGATGTCCTGTTAGATCACTCTTTCCAGGAAGGATCGTTGCTAAATTGAGATGGGTTCTTGTGATGCTTATCTTACAGCTCCGATGGCTGCTTGCCTTGATGTTTGGACAGCAAACAACACCCCGTGTGTTACGTGAACAATCTACTGCTGGTGACGAGAGTGTTTTCCATATTCAACTGAGGGGGTCAACAACGAGTCTTAATCCACGCAAGAACGCTTGCTAGTAATTGGCAGATATTCGCAAAAATTGAAGGATACAACTCGACCAAGAAAGTGTTGTAGAATAATATAAGAATCTCACCATTTCTATTTATTTGATAAAAATTAAATACAAAGATAACATAGACCTGTGCAAGTTTCAAGTTCAAAGGGCTTTCATTTAAAAGGGTGTGTTAGAGAATAATATAAATCATATCCTAAAACCTTACCTAACAGTTTAAACTTTTGAGTTGAATTGGTTCTTTGATAAAGAAAGCGTTACCGCTGTGTAACTTCACCATTAGTCAAGAAGGATCTTGCAATGATTATGAACCGAAGGAGTATATTGCTGTAAGGATCTTGATATGCTTTTGTATGTCGAAAATGTTTTCAAACTAGGCTGTGGTATCTTTAGATGCCTTGTTAAAAGTAAAAGCACATGTATTTCCTGTAACGAGCCAAGAGATCAAAACCAACAGTTTATTCACCAAAAAAGGATGGACAAGATTGTCTAATTTTATTCACAAGAGTAACCTCATTGGTCCATATAAACATAAAAATAAAAATAAAAATAATAATTATTATAGTTTTAAAACCTAACTCGAAGATTTATCTGAGATCAGGTCGGGGTCACGAATTAGATTAATCATTAATCTGGATTAATGTAAGAATAAAAATAATTATTTTTATAATTTTAAAACTCGACTTAAGAGTCGAACTAGGACAGAACTTGAGTTGATCATTGATTTGAGTCAATATAAGGATACAAATCTCTCTCTCTCTCTCTCTCTCTCTCTCTCTCGTCACGGATTAGGTTGACTATTAACTCGGTTCAATATAAAAATAAAAATGTTTATGATCATAGTTTTAAAACCTCACTAGGAGGTTGATCCGGGGTCAGGATCGGGTCATAAGTTGGTTTGACCATTAACATGGGTCAACGTAAGGATTCAAATAGTTATTATCATAGTTTTAAATTCTGACTAAGGGTTCAACCCAATGCAAGACCATGGCCACAGGTTGGGATAGTCGATTCGGGTTGACTCGAGGCAACATAAAAAAAATAGTTATTATCATAGTTTAAAACCCGATTCAAAAGTCAACCCGGGGTAAAGCTCAAGTCACAGGATTTGAGGGTTAACTCGAGTTAATTTAAATCAATATAAAGATAAACATGATTATTATAATAGTTTCAAAACCCAACTTGAAAGTCATCTTGAGGCAAGACCGAGGTTACAAGTTAAGAGGGTCAACCCGGGTTAACCCAAGTCAACATATGAATAAAAATACTTATTATTATAGTTTTAAAACTTAACTCAAGAGTCAGCATAAGGCAAGACTTAAATCACGGGTCAGGAGAATTAACCTGAGTTAACCTAAATTTTTTTAAAAAATTTAAGCAACCTTATTATGACTAAAATATTTTTAAAAAATTAATGTATTTTTTACTTATAATATATTTTTTATCCATGTTTTATCACGAGTACGTGATAGATAATTTAAAATTTTAAACAGATCAAGTTGGGACATATCTCAGGTGAACAGAATTCCTTCTAATATCTACTAAACATGAAATAAAAACAAATTATTCATTCCAACCTAAAGCACACCAATCACAATACAAAACAATTATTTAAGTTCAGTACAATCTAATCCAGTCTAATCCTAGCATACCATTACTTTAGCATTCCAAGAATTTGAGGTGTGACTGATGACTATTCCAAAGCAAGACATCCGAATTTTTCAGCCACGCAGGCAGCAGCCATGTCTAGAAGAATATTTTTGCCGTAATCCAAAAGGAAAAGTGCTAATTAAATGCATGTCGGAAAGCTTATTTGACTACAATAATTCAAGAATCAACCCTCAACCTTGAAAAGGAAAGGAACATAGAACTTGAAATACCGACGTGAAATGTTCATGTAACCGTGAGTGAATTTTTTGTCGCCATACCTGCATTCACTGAATCATTTTACGTGAGCAGAACTTGATTACGACTTCAAAAATCTAAAGTAGCACAGTAGTCTCTACCATTTAAGACGTGTGGAAGCGAAAACATTATCACAGAGATTATTCTCACATCTCATCCATTCAGTTTCCCATTCCACCAGGAAAAGTCACTAAATCCAGGTCGATTCAACATGTAAATTTACTTGCACCACCAGATAATCCAGCATCCATTGAATCCTCAATTTCTTTCACTTTGGTCTTCGCCTCAAGATAGCTATCCTTTACCCTTGCTTCTCCCTTGGCTGTCCACTTGGAATCTGAAGCAACTTATGAGAGGGTCATTTGTGAGTCCAGCCACTTGCATGGTCATGGGTCAACACTTCAAAACCCTCTTTTTGCCATGTCCTTGCTTATGAGCTCTGCTTTTGGAGTCTTGACTGGAACTTGGTGGGAATATCGGAATTGGCTTCTGATGGGCTTATGGTTGACAAAGTTCGAGGTCTGTTTAATAAAAGAGCCAAACTCATCTATGAACTGCAGCATCAACAACAAGCTGCGAGTTTACAGCAGTTTGGAGGTCATGGGTTGGGACAATCTTCAACAATATTATACCGAGCCCAGAGCTTTCTTTACCATGAGTTATTAACAAGTCACAAAAAAAAGGGAGTCGAATATTAGGCTTACAACATGAATTAATCAACACGCAAGAAATGAATAGAAAAGTTCATGTCTCCACCTTGCACATTTGATGAGCATTTTCAACGATTGATCGGAACTTTAGCTCTGACAGTAGGCAGAAAGTTTGAGCATTTGGAAGTGCTATCTTTCTCTCATTAGCAATTGGATCAAAATCCAAAATGACTTCCCTGCATGCAGATAACTCCGTGTCAACCAAGTGAAACCCATTAAAAGTTTGAGCATCGACAATTCACATTGCCTTTTGGTTATTGAATGCCAGTACACCAAGCAAGTGAAGTGCATCTATCATAACAAACACATTTAATTGAAATAACCAATGCCTAAATATATGCCTTTTGTTAGGGATGACAGGCCATGTAAGTTCAGCCAAAGCTCCTGATAGGCTTAGCTGTTCAAACAGCTTCCTGATCACAGACTGAGGAAGCTACCAGATCCCCTTTGCTTTGGAAGAAGATTATCCAAAGGGTTTTGTGCATGACATACTTGTCATCATGGACTGGGACTCCCCAATCTTCATCATGAAAAGTGGCATAGCATGGATCTTTTAGAAAGCGGGGAAAAATTAATTAGCGACGGCAACTTTGTGAAAAAGCTCAAAACTTAATTATATTACAGGCAAAATATCTGGCAATTTGCAGCCTGCCACGGAATGCAGAACGTTTACAAGTTAACAAACTGAATTTAAACCATCATGTTTCTGGTCATGATTTGCTTTAAATCTAACTCAGGTATAGCAAAGATAAAGACTGTTAATTCTAAAGCTAGCTCCAAGGTTAAGTGGGGAGAAATCTCTCTAGTATTTTATTATATCTAAATAATAGTTTGTATAATAAAAAAAAACACCCCAACAATTTATATGACTCTTGAAACACTGACCTAAATAAAAAAATATAAACTAAATAGAAAATAAATAATTAAAATTAAAAAATATATAAGTAATAACTAAAATAGCCAAAACAATAACTTCCAGGTCTAATTTTGAGATATATAACTATTCAATAAGTGATAAGTGACTTATCACAAGAAAATAGTCTTAAAATCACCTGAAAAATTTTAAGCCCAATTTAACATTGGATTTGTTAGTTTAATATGTCTTTTAGCCAAACAGTCGGTTACACGTTACATTATTATATTCGTATAAATATATATTTATTATTAATAAAAACTTAATTTATTTTTAATATCTATATAATATTAGATTAATAAATCTAATATTTGATTTATGAATTTAAAGTAAAAATATAACCCACATATTTATTATTAATAAAAACATTAATTCAAAGTTAATGGGACACTAGTCTCTATTGGTTTGGAAAGGAATTTATTTTCCTATCAATGAGTCTTGGTGAGGTCTAGCCCCGAAGGACTGTGAATAGCAGGATCTTGCTCCCGGAGCATGACCACAGATGAATCCTCAGAATGCACAGGACACACATCTCTGGCATTAATTAACGCGGGAATAAACTATGTCACTTAACCCCCTCAAGATACGAGCATCTTGCCACATCAGTGAAAATAATAGTAATATAAATCACTTCTTTAAGGTTTTATGCCAAAATAATTCAAGATTTAGTGACAGACTCTCTCTCTCTCTTTCATGATCATAAATATTTTGCACTACATAGATTGATTATAAACCAACTATGGCTAAATTTCACATAAATATGATAAGAGCAAAGATTTCATCAATCATTCAGCTAAATCAACAGGATGATGCATCAAATAACGCACTGAGGTTCTCTTGTATGAAACATCACTTTACACCAGATGCTCACTACTAATGGAAGCAGATTATTAGCCTCGCAAGGGCCTCTTACCAGAAAGCACACTCCTTGGTTCATTGCTAATGAGTCTTTCATCTGTCAAAGCAAGTGCCTTCTTTGACATGAGAAAATAACAAGAGTGCAACAATTTGCAATTTAATATGAACCCCACTTGCTTTTACCATGTTCTAAACCCAATTTCAACATAAACTCTTATTCCTTTTTTTGTCGTCAATGACTAGTTTCCTACTTGTTTTTCAATCTCTATTTCTTATAAACAAGCAGGAGCATTAAACCACTCAACATCAAATACCAAATGCAAAAATCTTGCCTTTTTAAAACTTTTACCATCAATACCTCTCAATTCTTGAAGTTCCACAAATTACTAAACATCAATATCCAAATAAAAACACACCCAATTCAAACACGCTTACAAAAAATACACAAAAAGAACAAAACAGAGAGGGAGAGGGAGGTTCGAAAACTTACCAGTAGTAGGTGTAACCCAGGACACCTATTTTTTACTTTGAAGCTGAAAGTTATCAGTACTATCTGTTAAATAATATTTATGTAGTTTTATTTATTAAGGGTAGAATAATACTTTCAGTTTGACCTATATATACTTTATTTGTATTTAGGTTAAGACAATGCATTCATAATATACAGATTATTCAGAATTCTAGCCTCCTTTCTCTATTTGATCTCAATTAATTTAACATGGTATCAGAGCTGGTTTTATGAAATGAGACTTAATCCCAAGTTGGAGTGAGATTTTGTCTTCCGTTTCTGCAAAATTTGGTATTTCGTCAGTTTCTGCAATTATTTTGGTATTTCATCTACCCTTCAACTTTTGCAATTTGGTATTTGTGTTCAGTTTCTGCAAATTGGTTTTGTGTTTTGGAGTAATCGTATAATTTTGAGAAGATATTTGTTTAGTTTCTGCAATCTCTGTTCAGTTTCTGCAATTTGGTATTTTGTTTTCCGCTGCTTTTGCATTCTGGTTCTCTGTGATTGTTAATTATGGCTACTGAAAGAGATGATTCGCTTCAGTCTGTGAGTGTGAGGTTGGATGGGAAGAACTATTCGTATTGGAGCTATGTAATGCGAAATTTTCTTAAGGGTAAGAAGATGTGGGGGTATGTTAGTGGAACTTATATAATACCTAAGAATGTTGAGGAGGGGGATGCTGTTTTGATAGATACATGGGAAGCAAATAATGCAAAGATCATTACTTGGATCAACAATTCTGTTGAGCATTCGATAGGTACGCAGTTGGCGAAGTATGAGACAGCAAAAGAGGTTTGGGATCATCTG
>Ga0325411_1005559_pt1 | contig 13944 bp, 3 predicted proteins | sample PopdelMetagenome_13_FD_206181 | JGI IMG/M metagenome (GOLD analysis project Ga0325411, IMG submission 206181) | Populus deltoides microbial communities from Bellville, Georgia, United States - Xylem-PdIQD-R4 | ecosystem: Host-associated > Plants > Phyllosphere > Stem > Wood/Secondary xylem... | reverse complement strand
GACTGCCAAGCTCAAGTTCTTTGGGCTGGCATGTTTGCCCAACCCACGTTACTTTGGACTTGGCTGATGGTTAAGTCCAAGTTTATTGGGCCTGACATGTTTGTTAGACCTCACTACCTCGAGCTTGGCTGACTACCAAGTCCAAGCTCTTTGAGTCTTGTATATTTGTCAAACTTACGCTATCTTAGACTTAGTTGACTGTCAAGTCCAAGTTCTTTGAGTCTGTCATGTTTGCTAGACCCACGTTATCTTGGGCTTGGTTGAATGTCAAGTCCAAGTCATTTGGGTTTGACTTGTTTGCCAGACCTAAGCTATCTTGAACTTAGTTGACAGTTAAATTCAAGTTCTTTAGGTCTAATCTATTCTCTAGATCCATTTTATTTGGTTAAGATTTTTTTTCTATTTATAAAAATCTTAACCAAATATTTTGACTTATCACAATCAAAGCTTTTCTTCTCGTTGTTTCTTCTTGTTGTGATGCTTTTATTCATGTACAATTTGTTTGAATGATTTCTTTTCTTACAATAAGAGATATTATAAGAACTTCATGAATTTTTTTTGAAAGAATTGTATTTGTCGCACCCGACATCATGGCGGCCTTAAAAATAATCTCTGGAAAGAAAAAGAACAGATATCTGGCATCTTGTTCTTTTAGGGGAAAAGGTCTTGTTCAAGGAGTCGCTATCTAGTATTATGGTCACTAGGAACCCTAACTGGTCAACAGAGATTCTATGGTCCGTGACTGGTTACGTAAAAAGAAAGGTATTATCACCCCTTAAACGTCCTGCCTGAGACAGGCTGCATTGCTGGCTTTGTCTTAAATTGCTAAAGGTTTGTTTGTGTCCCATTTTTATTGGTCATCCTATATATTCCCGACTCTGGCGTCAGTGAATATTCGCCTACGAATATTTCCAACTCTGGCATTGGTAAATATTGTGTAACCCAAAAAAAATATGGTATTTCTAACTCTGGCGCCAATGAATAAATTCGCAAAGATTTGAATTTTTTCTAAGAAAAGAAACTATATATTTTTTATGTTTTATGTTTTATATTTTTTTCCTAGGACTAAGCTTCACACGTGTATGCACAGACCGGTAAGTAGTTAATTAAATTGGCCTATGTACAGTACCCATCCAATTATAATTGCAAAGCAAAGGGAAATGAAGAACTTACCTGTGCAGGAGGCGAAGTCGAAGACGATGGCGAAGGTGTGCTGAATTGCCAAAGCTACCTTCTCGCCTTCTCTGTTTTTATTCTTCGTGCACTTCTCCTCTGGTTTTGCTTTTCTTTGCTTTGATTGCTTCTCTTGTTCTTCCTGTCTCTCTCCCTCTGTTTGCTCGTTCTCAGTTCGCTTGTGTTTTCTTTTTTATCTATTGTTCAGGGAATGGAGGAGCTGGTGTAAGTGGAGACAAAGCAGCTGATGCCTGAGAGGGCATTGTACTGCTGCTGGAGCTGGAAGAGGCGCGCATTGCTAGTTGCTGATGCATGCTCACGGTGCATGGAAGTGGCTGAGTTGCTACTAATCTTGACGATACTGGTTTCGTCCGCTGTAAAAGTTTTCGTGCCCCTGCATCCAATCGAAGCTTGTGCTTTTCCAAGCAAAAGCCATGGTCCCTTGAAACTCAGCAAATTTTCGGAGTAAGGAGGATCGCATGCCAATGTAGTTCATGGTTCTGGTTTGGAGGCAGACGTGGTGGAGATTAATGGTGATTGGGACCACAACCTAAAAGGTGACCGAGAGGAAGATGATCTCGGGCCTTTATTTGCTTCTCTTTTTTTTTGTGAGGAGTTTGCAGATCCCGGGGGTTGAAACTGAAGAATGAAAAATCAATTTGATGGGGAAGAGATTGAGGCCGGGAAAGAAGAGAGGAAAAAGCTGGGGGGAGGGGGCAGCGGCGGCTAATTTAGGACTCGGCCGCGCCCCCTTTTTTTTGTAAATGTCTTTTTTTTTTGTAGGTTTCTGGTAATGGTCTTCTTCTAGTTTTTTTTTTGTGTCTTTTAGGGTTTCTCCCTAATCCTCCCCTCCTCCTTTGTTTTCATACCCTGAGATCTGTATTTATAGTGCCAGAGTCCCTTTGCGTGTGAGAAACTAAGTTTCAATCAAATTCATTCTCTTTTTTGAAGTTTGAATTTCATTAAGAATCAAATTTGAAAGTGGATAACTATCATTATCTTGAAAACAAAAATTATCTTAAAGATATGGATTATCTTGAAGATAAAGATAGAAAAGCACCTAGCACTAAAATATGGACTATCTTAGGAGGTATGCTAAAACCTCTCCATCGGTTCAGTCAGTTCTTAGCATCTAGCACCCCATCCTCATCACTAAACGAAAATGAAAATTAAGCACTAATTGATTTATTATGAGTGGTGAATAAAAAACTATTAATCAATATAATTTTTCAAGTTTTTTAAATTTATTTTTCTTTTCTTTTTTATTGTGACTTTATAGAATGAGAAACTTTATGGCTTGTTGCTGGGGTTTTAGTAAACCATGTGTTAAGTTTTATAGAGAAATTTTAAAGGTATTTTTGAAATGATATTTTTTATTTGAAATTACTGTATCAAATAAAAGGTTCTCTTATTTAATTTATTTTTACTTATTTTTTATTATCAATACCATAAAAAAAACTCTAAACACAAAAATTAATTTAACCCTTGAAATTGAATTCAATTCCAAAAGCTCCAAACAACGAGATAAAGAATGGCCTTCATTTATATATTTCTCTTTCTATAGATGATTATCATTAGGGTTCTTAGTATTATTCTTTTCTTTCACTTTAATACCATGCTGTTAAATTATATATATTTGATGATGTTCTAAAATCCAGGATATATAAATAATAAGTTATTTAGTGTTTGAGATCATGGTTAATTAATATTTTCAAGTACTTTGATTTCTTCTTTTTAGTTTAAGGAATGCCAGACTTATAGTAAAAGCTTGAGTACTTGTAAAAACAGTCCTTTAATTTTTATTGGTTAGCCAATCTTTTCTATAAATATATGTGTAGGGTAATATATAATACTAATAGTGGAGATTACAACACAAGAGTATGATTATAATATTTCCTATATAATATACCTATAATATTTCCTATATATATACTTTCTATAATAAAGCTCATTTGTCTTTTAAGGATTTATAACCTCATCAATTGTGTGGTCTTTCAGACGAAAAACAAAGAGTAAAAATAGTGTTTGGAAAGTCATGGCTGAGATCTATCTAACCATTTGGGAACGTTTTAAAAATTGTGTTTCTTAAAAATTTAAATTTGTTTTATTTAAAATTATTTTTATGTTTTTTTTATCGTTTTGATATATTGATATCAAAAATAACTTTTTGAAAATTATATATATATATATATATTGATGTGACCATATTATTCGATAGTTTCACCCACATTTAACTAGTGTTTTGCCTATGTTTTATATATAAAATGCCTTGATATTCTTTGTCTTATGTTTTGAAGGCACCTTTAGATGAAAGATGCAAAAAGAAGTAAATTGGAGGTAATTGGCAGATTTGACCCTCAGTCGATGTTTTGTGTAGAGCGTGAGCTTTAAAAGTCAAAACGAAGTGATTCCAGTGGCATTAGAAAGCTAACATCCATACCTTTCTGGAAATCTAAGTCAAGAAAAATAAAAAGACAAAGAGCATGGAAATCACATCCTTCAAAGTGAAATCTCTCATTCAGCCAGTGTTGACCTTTATCCATTCAAAATTTAATATCTGGAGTTACAGACATCCAATTGATGCAAACTCAATTTTTTTGGATTCCTGACTCAAATGCCTACAAACACTCCAAATTTTAGCCAAAAATGATGTCATATGAGGGAGATATGAGTTTTCAAAGATGACAGCTGAATTCTGCCAGCAAACAGGTTTCGTGAAGAAACAAATCCAAATTACATCCCGAAGCATCAAAACCGACATCCAAGTTTTAATTTCAGCAATTTAGCTCCTCAAGTAAATCAATCCAGAAGGTCAAGGAAGGCAACCACCAACCTCAAACCACCAACCACAAACCAGCTGCCAGCCACCAGCCGCTAGCCGCCTTCACACTACCACAATCTATTGATGTTCACACTTGAATTTTGATTTTTCTTACTTACAATTTGTGTATAAATAGGCAGCTAAGTTTATGCTATGAAGAGAGAGGGAGAGGGAGTGCAGTAGAATAAAGGAAAGAGGGGTGGCAGCCATAAGAGAAGAAACACAAACTCTCCCCTCTACAAATCAGAAATCATGTATTCTTTCATCTTTAGGAGTAGTTGTTCAATAGATATGCAAGGCTAAGCTCGTTTTCTTGGTTGCAAGGACGCAAACACCTTCAGATTTCAAGAACTGTGAGATTTATTCTTCCATTTATTTTTGGTTTGTATTATGAATGAGTATGTTTGTTTTCCTATGCATATTTCGTATGATTGTTTATCTTAATTGCTAGAGCGGACTCTAAGTTATTATTGTGAACAATCTATTGCTAAGTTTGATATCAAAACCGGAGTTGTGATATATATAAACTTGTGAAGCAACTAAGCTTGGTAATTGTAGCAGAACTACGTTATTAAACTTAGGGAGAACATTCGATCAAAGCAACACAAGCTGACAACTTGGTTGTTAAGATTAATGAATTTATCTAGATCTTAAGGCTGCCATTAGATTAAATCATTAGTGCGGACACTGTGATTGTTTGTTGGTTAGGGTTAGTTATACGGCGGATCCGTTAATTAACCAATGTTAAGAAAAGATAAAATTCAGAATATAAACTGGAGTTTTGTTTCAAGGATCGTTGTGATTTCTGTAGGTGGATGTGTGCTTGCGACCAAGGTTTGTTTTCTTGATATATTTCAATTTCAATTGATTTTATTTGCTATTGTAATTTCTACCATAGTTTAGATCATTGCACATCAAACCCCCCCAATTACATAACGTATAGCATAAAAATCTGAACTAAACCTTCCTCGTGGGATCGACCCCTTGTTTGCTCTATACTATCTTGTGTGTTTTAAGTTAGGGTAATTAATTTGTGCGACCGCGACATCACAACATATATATATATATATATATATATATATTAATGCATTTATGAGTAAAACGATATTTTAAAAAGTAATTACAACCATATTCTTAAACACCCACATAGTTATTTTGATATATAATTAACTGTGTATATAAGCCTTGGGTCTGACAGTCATCCCAGACTTAAGAGACTTGGGTCTGGCGACATGCAAGACCCATTAGTCTTGGGTCTGGCGGCCATGCGAGACCCAAGTCTAAGCAAGTGATAATTAAAATGTTGAAACTTATAATATATATATATATATATATATATATATATATATATATATAAGAAAAAACATTTAAATTATCATTGAAGTATCCTAAATAAAAATCCAAGTTCATAAATTATTTATAAATAACAAATTATCACAAAAATCAAATTTAACGTTTTAGATCTAAATATTCGAATCATATCTTCCTATTAAAATAATTCATTTTTTATGTTCATGAATTTGTTATTCCTTCAATAGAAATTCTATCTTCTCTCGTTTTCTCTCTTTTTTTCTCTTTTTTCTCTCTTTTTTATTTTTTTCATGCAAAAAACATATTTAATGGGTGGTCCTTTGTGATTTTTCATCGATGACAACATTATTTTATATTGTTTTTAACAATACTGAACTATATGTGCTTAGTTTCATTATATATATTTTCATCCACAATGCACACAAAAAATGAAAATTTATTTTTGAATACTTGAAATAAATTACTTAGTACTCAACATTTTTTTTTATTCTTTCCTCTTCGAATGTAACAAATTATAAAATAAGTTGCACAAATAAAAAGAGTTTGCATTTAAGTTCTACTTCATATGAATGAAAAATTCTGTTTGAATGAGGTAGTGTTTGTTTTTGCAGTTTAATCGTGCTTTTAAAAAAATTTAAATTTTTAACTCAAGCGCGCGGGTCTGGCAAATGCTGGCACGGGTCTGGCAGACCCGTGCCTGGATCTGGTAATATTGTCAGACCCGGGCCTGGGTCTAGCGACCATGCTAAACCCAAATATGTTGCCAGATCCAATCCAAGGTGCTTAGGCTTAGCATGGTGGCCAGATCTAGAACGTTGGGCATGATGTATTTACCAAACCCATAAAACTTTAAAGATTCGTAAAATCAAATCCCACGTTAGAAAAGGCACCACGATTTAAATCTCATGGCTCCATAAATTTGTAGTTAGTGCTAGCTGAAAGACCCGCCGCTAAGCTGCGGGGATCAAGGCGTTAATAAGGAATTACAAATTATATTATGAGCGATTTTTACATTAGGAAAAAAATAAATTATCTAAATATTAAAATGATATCAGGTTAGATTATTTTTTTAGGCCTTTGAATGCGGATTCAATTATGAAATTAGTTTTTCGATGTATTTAGTTGAACAACGCAATATGATTGATGTTTGGTGTGTTTAAACATTTTAATATGTTGAGTTGGTGTGCTAAGAAATTAAGGGGGGAAAAAATAATTCTTCAAGATTTTGTCTATCTTAAAAAAAATAATTAAAAATTACACTCTGTGTATGGTCATACGTTTATTTCCTTACGATTTTCAAATTTTCACTTCAGTTTAATGCTCCTGCTAAAACATTATTCCTTAGTTGCTTAAAAAAGAGCTTAAATTGCTTCTCGCTTGATCCAGATTGTAGAAAAAACTAAAAATTTGAAAGCACCCAGCTAAACCTTAGAACCCATTCTCATCTCTTCAAAAAGATTAGTTCAATCAATCTGTAAATCACTTCAAGTTGTAATCATTATCAAGGGTTAGAAAGAAAGAGAAAAGACAGGCAAAATAGAGTTACCCTGGAGAGTAGATGATCTACAGGAGCAAAAAGGCAGTCACAGAACCTGCACCTATAACAAAGATGAGAAGGAGGCTGATGGATTAAGAAAGTTCTGATTATATATCTAGAATGGAGCATAGGATAAAGCAAAACTACACATAAAATTGACACAAAGATGAGAAAGAGGTTGGTAGGTTCCCGCCCCTTATTTGCCGTTAAAATTAAGATCATGAAGATCTTACATTGTATTGTAACAAATTGGAGGAAAAAATAAAAGATGAAGAGAGAGAGCTTTTGCACGAAGGATGAGGGAACCTCTTAGCATTCTGCTTAAAAAGAATAATCGTGTACAGTATCATTTATACACAGTTTATCTAACAAACTATTTTGTCTCTTTCTTTATGACAAAAGGCCCTCAACTAAATAAACACAAAACAGAAAAGGAATAATTACAAATAATTCATTCGGTTGTAGCATGTTGTGCTGTTGTTGCTCTGTTGGTGTGGTGCTAGCTATTCTGTTGCAGTTTTGTTACAAGTTGTTTGCTTGGTGCATGCTAAATGGCATGCTGCTTATGTGGTCTCTAATATCCCCCCATAAGATGGAGAATAGAGATTAACTACTCCCATGTTGGACAAATGCTGCTTAAAAATAGAAGAAGGAAGAACTTTAGTAAAGATGTTCGCTAGTTGACTTTGAGAAGCAACATGAGCAGTGGTGATGAGACGTTCCTGTATCTTGTCATGGATGAGATGACAATCCAATTCACTATGTTTTGTCCATTTGTGAAAAACTGGGTTTGTATCTATGTGAAGAGTAGCTTGGTTATCACAGTAAAGTTGAGCAGCTTGAGGATGAGAAATATAGAGATCCTGAAGGAGATATCGAAGCCAAGTGAGTTCTGAGTAAGATTATCTTAAAGATTATCAACCTTAGTAAATAGGCTATATATAGTCAGCTTTGGATTGTGTAAAACCAAAGGCAATGAGAGAAAGAAAGAATTTAGAATACCATTGGCATGAGGCTTGCTTGAGTCCATATAAACTTTTGAGAAGCTTGCAGACTTGATTGGTGCCTCCTACAGAATAGCTAGGCGACTTACGCATATATATTTCTTTTTTCAAGTCACCGTGAAGAAATGCATTGTTGATGTCAAATTGTAAGAGACACCATCCTTTGATTACTGCAATAGAGAGTAAGACCTTGACAGTAACAAGCTTTGCGACAGGAGAAAAAGTCTATATAATCAATACCTGCCTTCGCTGTAAAACCCTTGGCAACAAGTGTGGCTTTCAATCTCTCTATAGTACCATCATGATGAAATTTAGTCTTGTAAACATATTTGCAGTCAATGGCTGATTTGCCAGGAGGCATGTCAGTGACGATCCAGGTGTTATTTTGTTCCAAGGCAAGCAATTCATCACTCATGGTTGGTTGTATTTGATGGGGTCAGTATGAATGGAGATAGAGCTAGAAAAAGTAGTGAATGACGGGGAACATTTTTTATAAGAAATAAATTTTGCCAATGAGAAGAGATTACCAGTGTTTGATGTCTCAGACTTGGACAACAATTGAGAAGCCACAGCAAGTAAGGACTGGTTGCAATAGAATTCGTATAGATATTGTGGTGCTCTTCTGACCCTAGTGGTTCTGCAAGGGGCTGAATCAGGAGAGGGACAAGGTAAGATAACAGGAGTGTGAGATGGAGAATCAAATGAGGGGTCTGCTATAGAGATGATAGAGTCATTTACGGCTGGTGAAGTTTTGTGAGGTATGTTGGAAAGAGATTGATTAGTACTTAAAAGTGCATTCTCATTAAGGCTTTATATCATCATATTGCACCTAAAGTATCATTAAATTCCCTAACTTAAGCATGTTTTATAGTAACAAGTCTTATAATATAAGATAGCTTTAGGTTATGATAAATGCTCATTTTAAATGCAGGTTTATCAATCCCACAACTCAAAGGATTGATTGATGTGATTAACTATTGAAAGTGAAGAGACAAAGAGAGGACTAAGCTTAGAGAAGAGATGTTGGTTCAATTTAAACTGGAACACCATTCGATTATTGCATCATAACTAGAGTTGTAGACCTTGGATTTAGGTCTGGTTTATCTTGATGGAAAGCTAAGACACAGGTCTAAAACTTTCATGAGAGTCCAAGATTCAAATCTTCCGTTTTCAAGTTCAAATCTTAGCATCAAAAGAGACGTCTAAATTTGTCCTGTAGCCTAGACATTGTTCAGTGTTCAGCCCATATCTTGAGTTCTAGAAGTCCAAATGAGCTTTGGTTTTTTTTATTGAAAAGCTGAGACAATTGCCCACAACTTTCTTGAAGACTAGTAATGATGTTTTGGCTAGCCAACAATGTCAATAACCAGCCACCAAGTCAATGGTTGGCCACCAACTAAATAGTTAGTCATCTAATCAATAATTTCAAATTTTAGCCTATAAAATGAGGCATTTGCATGTATTTAGGTATCTTGGTTTTTAGATCAAGATCATTTTCTTACTTTCTCTCTTTGTAATATTCAAGTTTTCTTTCATGTTATATTAATCTCTTGTTTATGCTTTTCATTTCCTTTACTACTCTTAGTTAACTTATATCATAATTATATATGTTCTTCTTCTTCATTATGTCTAGTTAAGTTAGTTATGTCAAGGTGAAAAGGTTTCACTAATGGTGTTATAATAAGTATAATATAAACTCAACATGGACTTCAATGCTTATATCCAAGAAAGTTTGTTATTAACATGTCTTATCATTTTTATCTTATTCACTCTTAATACCTTGCTTGTTAAATGGTTAATCTAGATTTATGTTATATAACACTTGGTATAATAAATGTTTGATCCTTCATAGTTTTCGGCTGACATCGTTGTTATGAGAGGAATTTGATTTGTTGTTAACATAAGTTAGCATCATGAATATCTGACAATATTTTCAGGTATGGTGTTACTTAAATAAGATAATTAATATGATCATGTTAATAATTCATAATTAGCTATTAATGATAAATCATCCAATTGGAACCTCCTTTGTGTATGGTTTCCAATTGAGTAATAAAAAGGAGTTTATACTATGCTTATTTTAAATACCATTAGTGGATCCTCTTACCTTGACAATTGTTTTATCCTTGTTTAGTCTTTTCATCATTATCACATCTCAAAGTTCTCTTCAACATCAATATCATTTTATTATTTGTAATTTATATAGTTCACCTCCTTGTGATTCGACCCCAGTCTTCACGAGTTATTTATTACTTCAACACTCCTGTATTTGCGAGAAGACATTAATTTTATGGTCGTGTCAAAGATAAATCATCGGATGTAAATGGAGAAGAGATGATAGGAAAATCAAGAGTGTTAGGTAATGGTTTAGTAAAAACACATGTTATGCTGTCAGATGCATTAGTGGAGAGGTGAGGTAAGAAGTGAAATGGAAAAGTTGATTCATGAAAGGTGACGTCTCTAGATATAAAAATGGTATTTGATTGGAGATCAAGCAATTTGTAGCCTTTTATGCTAAAAGGGTATCCAAGAAAAACAGATATGCGACCACGGGAGTCAAATTTCTTTCTTTGGTGGGAGAGAGTGGAAGCAAAGCAAAAAGAACCAAATACCCTCAAATGTGCATAAGTGGGTGATTTATTGAATAAGAGTTCAAAGGGTGTTTTGTTTTTATGTACGGGGCTAGGTGTGTGATTGATGAGGTATGTAGCAGTTAAGACACAATCACTCCAGTATTGAAAGGGAAGATTGGCTTGAAATCTTAAAGCCCGGGCAACATTAAGTAGGTGCTGGTGTTTGCGTTCTACAATCCCATTTTGTTAGGGTGTTTCGACACAGCTAGTTTGGTGAATGATTCCTTTGGTATGAAAGAAATCTTTCATATGGAATTCCCCCCTATTATCACTTTACAAAATTTTAATCTTGCAATTAAATTGGTTTTCAACTAAGTTGGTAAAGGATTCTGTGTTATGTTTAGTGTCAGCTTTAGTGGGGAGGAGGTAAAGCCATGAACTGCGAGTGAAACAATCGACTAAGGTCAGAAAATATTTGAAACCATCGTAGGAAGGTATGGAACATGGTCCCCAAAGATCACATTGCACAATTTCAAAAGGCTGCGAGGCATGCTGCTTGCTATAGGAAAAAGGCAGTAGATGAAATTTTGCTAAGGGACAAATGTAGCAAGGTTGTTCATTGATAATTGAGATGTTGTTCTTTACTACAAGATCTGTGATTAAAGACATGATAGGAAAGGATGGATGTCCCAGACAACAGTGCCACAAATTGGCAGTAGTGTTCTTATGCGAAACAGAAGCTGCAACAGATTTTTTAGAAATGGAAAAATGAGATAATGTATTAACCATGAGAGAAAGGGAGACGTTGGTGTTGACAAAATGATAAAGTCCATTCCTCACTTCACCCTTAGCTTCCCAATCATTGTCCAAGATAAAAGGTCCTGAATAACATAGAGATTAGAGAAAAATATAGCAGAACATGTAAGATTGGTCATCAACTTCTTAACTGAGATTAAATTAAAATTAAAAGAAGGAACACACAAAACTTGTGTGAGGCAAATGGAGAGAGTTAACTAGATTGTGCCAGTGTGTGTAGTAGGAACATGTGTTCCATTTGGTAATGCAACATGATAAGATGCAGTAGAGGTAATGGTAGTGAAGAATGAGGGACAGCAGACCATATGGTATGTTGCTCCATGTCATTACATCACTCAAATAAATCAAAGAGAGGATCTTCTTGGTCAGTTGGTTGGTTGATAGTCCCTGTGATGAATGCCAGTTTGTTCTTGGCACGAAGAGCTCTTTGCATTGCACGAGACCAGGTTGCGTAGTTGTCGCCAGTGAGTAAGTTTGTGACCTAAATTATGGCTGGGTTGTCACTAGTATCTAACCAAAAGGGGTTACTGTGACTGTTAAGGTTCAAATATTGATTGTTGTGTGGTGCATGGTTGGTGTTTGGGTTATGTGGTGTGTTTGGGGAAGATTGATCTTCCAATGAATCCTTCATGGATAAAGCTCTCTATAGCTCTAATACCATGTAACAAATTGGAGAAGAAATAAAAGATGAAGACAGAGAGCTTTTGCACGAAGGATGAGGGAACCTCTTAGTATTCTGCTTAAAAAGAATAATCGTGTACAGTATCATTTATACACAGTTTATCTAACAAATTATTTGTCTCTTACCTTATGACAAAAGGCCCTCAACTAAAAAAGCACAAAACAAAAAAGGAATAATTACAAATAATTCATTCGGTTGCAGCATGTTGTGCTGCTATTCACTACCACAATCTTTAGATTTACCGATAAAATTTGCTGTCGGTATTTGCACTACCATTCCGTTAGTAATTAATTTACCAACAAAATCACCGATAGAAATGCTCTGTCGATGAATCGTCGGTAAATTTTTATCCATCGGTAATTCCGTTGGTGATAAAACAATATTATTATCGATGGATTTACTGACAGAAAAAACAAGCGAAAAAAAATTACCCGCTTCATTCCATTAGTAATTCCCTCGAAAAAATACCATATATAATTCCGTCGGTAATTATTAAAAATATTTTTTAAAAAATCTATTTTACAAAACTATAAAATAATTAAATTAATATTAATCAATACTCTATAATATTCAAAATGCTTGGAAAAAGAAGAAGAAAATCAACTCAAACAAATTTGCAACAAATAAATAACATGATAAAATAAATTCAACTAAAAAAATTCATATGAAAAAAATTTAAAAATTCTATAAATAAATCAGCTAAAAATTGATCTCATATGATAAAAGAAATCCTACAACAACATTCATACAATTATTAAGAACAAAAACAATTAAAAATAAAATAAAAAAACAAATATAGTGAAAAAAACACGAAGAAAGAAGAAATTTGTTTTTGCCTTAATGTAGTTGCAAGTGAAGATAAGAAGAGTTGAGAATAATTGGGAGGCTTAACCTAATGGTTAGCCAACCCTTTCTATATATATAGGTAGGGCAATATACAATAGTAATGGTGGAGGTTACCACACAAGAGTATGTCTACAATATTTCCTATATACAATATTTCCTATATAAGTACATTCTATAATATGCCCCCTCAAGCTGAGGGTGGAGGATCAACCCGAAGCTTGAAACGAAAAGCAGTAAATGAAGAAGTAGGAAGTGGCTTAGTGAAGACATCGGCAAGTTGATCCTGGGAGGAAATAAAACGAATCTGAATCTCCTTCTTTGCAACTCTATCTCGAAAAAAATGATAATCGACCTCAACATGTTTTGTGCGAGCATGAAAAATAGGATTCGCAGACAAATATGTGGCACCAAGGTTGTCACACCAGATAATAGGAGCAGAAGTAGACGGAATCTGGAGATCTGTTAATAAATATTTAAGCCAGATAACCTCAGCAGTGCCATCAGCTAAGGCTTTGTACTCAGCCTCAGTAGAAGAGCGAGCAACTGTGCGTTGCTTACCAGATTTCCTCGAAATCGGCGTCTGACCAAAAAACACAAGGTAACCACCCGTAGATTTTCTGTCCTCAACACTGCCGGACCAATCTGCAATTGTAAAACCATGTAAGGCAAAAGAAGAACTGCGAGTAATATGTAAGCCATGTGATGTCGTACCCCGAAGATAACGCAAGATGCGTTTCACGGCAGCCCAATGAGAATCTATAGGAGCATGCATAAACTGACAGACTCTGTTAATAGCAAAGCAAATATCTGGGCGCGTAAAAGTGAGATACTGAAGAGCACCCATAATTTGACGAAAGCGGGTAGCATCAGAAAATAATGGATCGGGTAGAATGGTAGCTTTGGATGTAGAGATAGGGGTATCAACAGGTTTGCAAGATAGCATACCAGCCCGAGTGAGAATGTCAAGTATATATTTATGCTGGCGGAGCATAAGACCCATACTAGTAGACTGAACCTCAATACCCAAAAAGTAATGAACAGAACCCAAGTCGCAAAGCTTAAATTCTGAGCTCAGTAGCTGAATGAGGCGTTGGAGCAGAAGAGAGTTACTACCCGTAAGCAGAATATCATCAACATAGACCAGAAGATAACAAATATCAGCACCAACAGAGAAGATAAAT
>Ga0325411_1005557_pt1 | contig 13945 bp, 13 predicted proteins | sample PopdelMetagenome_13_FD_206181 | JGI IMG/M metagenome (GOLD analysis project Ga0325411, IMG submission 206181) | Populus deltoides microbial communities from Bellville, Georgia, United States - Xylem-PdIQD-R4 | ecosystem: Host-associated > Plants > Phyllosphere > Stem > Wood/Secondary xylem... | reverse complement strand
AATCATCTAAAATCATTAATTTAATAGATAAAAAATAATTTAAAAAATATTTTGTTATATAATAATTAATGATTAAACCAAAATACCTTTAAGAACATGGTATATCAGATTAGCAAGGATATTGAAAAGTACAACATATATATAAAAATTTGTAGAAGAAATGACAATCAATTACTAAAACTTATACACCAAACACTCATTATATTATATAGTTTTCAAAATACCATTAGGACATTTAAATAAATCATTTCTATTATATGAGAAATTACCATTTATGACTTTCAACCAGAGATCGAGCTCAACGACGATGAAGGATGAGCTGAAACATTACATTCTAATCTTGTGTTTTATTCTCAAAAAGAAAAAACTTGTTTTTTACATTCCAAATACCCCCATAGAATTACATATGATAGCATTATGAATGCTCTTCACTGGAACTTCCCTTTAACCATTACGCTCCACTGCAAAACTTCTTGATCCATGGTTTTCAGCATACACCAGATAATACCAAACCAGTTCTGAAAACGTTGCCAGATCCTCCAGGACTCAAGGTAAAGTAGAAAAGAGTGATTAACATGCTCAGTTTCTTCCTCACAAAAAGGATATACTGCTTGGCTCAAATTCATTAAATTTCATCTTGCTAATTAAAAGGGCCCTTATACTAACTCTGTCTTGGAGAAGCAGCTAATTAATCTTCTCCAGGGTAGTGATGTGAATGGGGATGTACCTGGAAATTCTATTATGTTGCTGTACGCCTTGACTGTGTAAGTACCTTGTCTGTCTCTCTCCCACATATCCATATCTTTCTGTACTGTGATATTAATGTAACCCCAATATCGGTCGTGTAAATTAATAAGCTGTTGGAATGGAGTATGTTGTGATAACTTTAATCGTCTTTCATTTCCAGATAAACTTTCAATACAATCCATCCATTTCATATTCCCCATTTCAGCCAAACGAAAAGATAATTCAAAAAGTAAAAGCTACCGCTGTGTGAAACGCTAGCTTGATCATGAGAATATTGTTTTCTCGCTAAGTATTCAATAAACATTAATTACTTGGATGGGTCGCAATTATTATTATTATTATCATACAAATCTGTGTCCACGAGTAGCTTTTGTGCCTAAAGAGTAAGAGGTCGACAAGTAAGAACGGATATACCAAAAAAAAGAAAAGCGATCAGTGAAGAAATAGAGCTGCTTTTGTACTTACAGAAGAGACACCTTAAGCTTGCTAGGTAGCGTAGCCCACAAAACACAAGTTTAGTTCCACCATTCTAATGGAATCTATTCATTGATTAGTGCTCATACATACCTAATTAATATATCGGCAGTGATATATATTGCCTAAAACATGAGAATCAATTAACACACACACACACACACACACACACCACGTGGAGTAGAGCATAACCAAGCCAAAGGTGGGCTCTATATAGTCAAGGCAATGAAATATTTAATCAAGGACTGGTTAGTGTAGGGCTAGCTGTTTCTGACCTATTTATGATCCATATATATATATATAGTAAAGACCTGTTGAATAGTAAAGATCAGGTGTAGTGTGGCAAGTCGCTGCGTGGTTGGTTTGATGGTTAAAACAACTTGTTATCGTTTTTGATTTTGTTTTTTAAGATTAAATTTTGAGACCAGTTACAATAAAAATTATTAAATCATACCATGGAGAAGATATATATTTAAATTTGTTAAAAAAATATCTCCAATATGTTTAGAACCCTCTTAATTTAATTTAATAAAAAAATCATTTTAAGTATCAAGGATTGAATTCTAAATGAAATTATAATTAACCTCTCCTATTTTTATGTATAAATTAATATTAAATCTAGTTCTCTTAAAATACTCGTCTACACTCACCATCAAACGGAGAAAAAAGAAAGAAAGAAAAGGGCAAGTTGTGTGGCTAGCTGTGTTTAATTAAACAGGGGATAATTTATTGCTGGCAGACGGCAACTGATAGCATTTTAATTAGATGTGTCCTTGTAATAGCAGAATTGAATTTTCAAGGGGCCAGTTTGGCTGACACCATCGTCATCACAAGCTGGTTTCTCATGTCCTCTACGTTTCCACACTCTCTAATCTTCACTTCTACTTGGCCTATAGCTACTTCCTCTTCCTATATATGTGTGTGTAAAGCTACAAGCTTTCTTCATGATCACTTGCTCACACGTTAATTATATGCACTTATAAGCTAAAAACAACTATAACCTTGCACGTATAGTACTGCTATATAGTTTTATGAGATAAATATTGCTCACTGGCTTGCTAAACTACAGCGAAACACAGTCTTCTTTGATTTTAGCTTAATTGTAGTAGAAGATGGAGGAGGTAAAAAAGGAGCAGCAGGAAGAAGCACCGATGGTGATTGATTTGGGGAGCATTGACACACAAGGACTGTTTGTTGGGGGGGAGAAGCAGTCGACGTGCTCGTATGTCAACTCACTCTCTTCCCGAGAAATGGAGTCCCTCACTGCTATCTGCGACACCCTTTTCCCATCCGTTTATAATAGCAGTATGATGGCCGCCTCCGCCGATGATGGCTCCACCAATAGTATCTCTACTTTTTATCAATCTTCTGCTTCCATGGCCGGAACTCCTCAACGTGTATGACATCCTTTTCTTAGCTTCGTACCTACCCTAGCTACCAACCCATACATTTTGCACCCTTTTTAATTTACACATACATACACATGCGGCCATGGATTTTTGTTTTTAACAAATTATATTAAGGTTGGTTGAACTAAATTTCCTTTTCTTTTCTTGTGTGTGTGTGTATATATATATATATATATATGCATCCAATAAGCTAGCTGAATCTTGCGTCGTTTTGAAACTAATTTACATGTATATTTTTTATAATATATTTTCTCAAACCGCAACGCAACGCAACGCAAAGTGTTTCTTTACTGTTTGAGCAACCATGGTGGTGCAGGTAGGAGAGTTGTTTTGTGAGAGGGTGCAGCATCCAAAGAAGTGGCTGATAAGACTGACGCTATATTTGTTATCTACATGGATCGGTACCTTCATATTGTGTGGATTGCCCAGCATTTCACCTTCTTTTCCCTACTTCCTGAGATTTTCTCAAATCTCTCAAAGCAAGAGGGAGCAGATAGTGTTTTCCTGGGCTACCAGCTTTTTCTATCTTCTCAGGATGCTCTTTAAATCCATCAAGCTCGTCATCCCACTCGTGTTTTTCTCTCAGGTATATAATTATATGCACTTTTAATCACTACTGGAATATTTATTTCTGATATATTCTTTATCAAAAAAAGAAAAAAAAAAGATTTGGATAAAAATGCAGGATACTAATTTTAATATCGCCCTTCTTGCTTGTAATTAAATTAAATCAAGATTGATAAATAATCCAATGGTGTTGTCCCTGCTTCGAAAAGGTAATTAAGGGCCGGATTTAATTCAATATTTCCTTGTCATGACAAGCGCGGAATACTCGAGAGTCAAGCATATATTTAATGCCTCATATATATATGAATTTATCAAATTAATAAATAGAGCTGAAATCATCCATCATATATATTCAATTTTTTTTACAACAAATCCGTATATCTATACATAATATATTCTATTTAATTATATATGTTTCATAGTAAATAAATAAATGAAGGTGATAGATACTTTTTTTAGATAAGATTTAATAATAGAGACCATGTGTGATGGACCGAAATCAATTTTCGAATGTGGAAAAGGCTCGAAAAGGTTTTTAGGGGAAAAATCCAAAACAAAAATATAAAGAAAGATGTCGAGTTGGGCTCATGTTGAACGTGATTGGGCTTGGCTCGGGTTTGAGCTTGTGCTAGCTTTACCCCATCTTTGTGGGTTGTAATTATATACATATATATATATATAACCTTACGACTATCCATTGATTTTCAGGTGGATGAAAAGAATCAGAACCTGACATGGAAAGCCATAGGCTATCCAGGGCCTGACCCAGCAGCACTCAAAAGACAAACACAAACCTGCGGGCTGCCAGAAACATTATATGCAAGTCTAAAAGATGATGATGATGATGATGATCAACATGACTGCAAAGAAGAGCATCTCTTTGGACCTCTTTACAGAGGCCTCGTTGATCTCAACCTTCCAAGGGATAGAGTTGCAGACTCCCTGCGTCAGATTGGATTCCCTGTCTCCATTCGTCGCGGGAAAGACATTGACTCGTCACGGGACTTTTCTACTAGTAATCCTAGTTTAGTCATCAAATGTGACGCAGTGGTAGTTGGTTCTGGCTCTGGTGGTGGCGTGGTTGCTGGGGTTCTAGCAAAAGCTGGTTATAAAGTGCTTGTCTTGGAGAAAGGAAACTATTTTGCTAGAAACAATCTCTCACTTCTTGAAGGGCCCTCAATGGATCAAATGTATTTAGGTGCAGGTATGTTAGCAAGCGATGATATGGGAGTGGTAGTTCTTGCAGGCTCTACTGTTGGTGGAGGTTCCACTATCAATTGGTCAGCTTCAATTAAGACCCCGCAACATGTGATCAATGAATGGAGTGAAAGCTACGACCTTGAGTTATTTGACAGTAAATTATACAAAGAAGCATTGGATGCTGTGTGTGAGAAAATGGGAGTTCAATCTGATATTGATGAGGAAGGTTTCAACAGTGCTGTTTTAAGAAGAGGGTGTGAAGAATTGGGCTATCCTGTAAACACTATTCCTCGAAATTCTGTGCCGGATCATTACTGTGGCTGGTGTTGTTTTGGCTGCAAGGATGGAAGAAAGAAGGGCACTTGTGAGACATGGCTAAAGGACATGGTGAATTCAGGTAACGGTGCAATTCTTCCTGGATGTAAGGCTATTAAGGTCTTGCATGAGCGAAAGAAAGGGAAGGATCGAAGTACTGCAACGGGAGTAGCTTTTGGATTCGAATACAATGGAATGAAAGACTTGTGTGTGGTTGAGTCCAAGGTGACTATTGTTGCCGGTGGTGCTCTCAGCACTCCTGCATTGCTAAAAGCAAGCGGCTTAAAGAATGCCAACATTGGTAGACACTTACACCTCCATCCAGTCACAATGGCATGGGGCTACTTCCCAGAAGCACCTAATTCAACCACGGCGTGGCCAGAGGAACAGAAGAAGAGCTATGAAGGAGGGATAATGACAGCAATGTCAACAGTAGTTGCAAATGTTAACAAGTCTGGATATGGGGCAGTGATACAGACGCCATCATTGCATCCTGGTATGTTCTCGGGTCTAATTCCATGGATTTCTGGAGCTGATATGAAAAAGAGGATGTGCAGGTTCTCAAGAACTGCCCATGTATTTGCTCTGGCAAGAGACAGAGGATCGGGAACCGTGAATTCGCCAAGCTCAATAAATTACAGAATGGATGCTGAAGACGAGAAGAATCTACAGGAAGGACTAGAGAAGACACTGAGGATACTGGCAGCTGCAGGAGCTGAGGAGATTGGAACACATCACAGCACAGGGAAGAGCTTAAATGTGAAGAAAGTGAGTTACCGTGAATTCGAAAGGTTTGTGAAAGAGGAGAGTGCAAGACCATTAAGAGACTTAACAGGACAAATATGTTCAGCTCATCAGATGGGGAGTTGCAGGATGGGTGTGAATCCAAAGGAGTCAGCGGTGAACCAAATGGGAGAGGCATGGGAAGTAGAGGGACTGTTTGTTGCAGATACAAGTGTGTTTCCAACTGCTCTGGGTGTCAATCCAATGGTCACTGTCCAAGCTATCGCTTATTGCACTGCACAGTCAGTTGTTCAACTTCTTTCTAGGAAGAGAACTCATTACTAACTTGTATTACACTTCATATATATATATATATATATATGTCTGCTATGTACTCATGATCTTGCAGGTATAATAAAGTTCCTGCAACTCTCAAAGTTCCCTGTGTTATTTATAGCCAAAGGTAAAGATGATTATCTTACTTGTTAAAAAAGCCTAGATCCCAACTCAATTTGGCCCTTCCAAAAACGAACGCGGCAGCCTGCTTCCCCTAAGGACAGCATGACCTTCTCTTCTCTCTCTCTCTCTCTCTCTCTCTCTCTCTCTCTTCCATAGAAATGCAAGACAAGAAGGCGTCCCCTAACTCCCGGCAGATTACCTTATGTCCACGCCATCCACGCGTATCCAAGACAAGTCCCCACCAATGTTAAGGCCAAAGTCAAGAATTCTCCGCGAATTGAGCCGAGGATATAGAATTGCCACCGACAACGGGCTATGTCATCACAACTTGAACTCGAACTCTTTAACGAGGTGTTTTTACGGTTGTGCCATTAGCTTCTTCCGTATAATCTACGGTGAATACTATCTTTTACTCGAAGTCAAGATTTTGGAATTGGAAGAACCTCTGAAGACGTCTTGAGCTGATGGAGCTTTCAAATTAGGAATACGAAAGCAGAAGAAACAAGGGCTGCCAAGCAACAGGAGTCGTGGTAAAAGCAAACCATCAGGAACAAATCCCAGTATTTACCACCTAGAGTAAGAATCGAAGCCATATGGCAGAAGCACACCAACACCAAATCGGAGTGAGTGGAAAACAGACCATCCAAGAAAACTATCTCTATCCAAGACGGATGCTTGGGACCTCATTACCAAGTAAAAGCCCAGATGCGTTGCATTTTTTAATGGAGGACTTTTCAACTTTTAAGGAAATTTCTTACGAACCACATGAAACTATATCTAATGCTACCTTCCTTGGATCCCTCTCCCCCTCTCCCATCCCTTTGTCGCTAGAAGAGAGTCTCTATCTGTGTATGTGATAAGAATCATGTATGCAACTTGGGCCCATATAAAACAATAATCATTTTATATTAACAACTAAGATTCCTTTTCAGTTTCCACTAACAGTCCAGATCAAGAAAATTTGAAGTACATGGAAGCCTATGTCCTCTCTCTGTCTCTATAGGGATCTCTTATGCCATGGCAAGCAAACCAAAATTTAAACAACTGGCCAGCTCCATGGCAAAGAAGGAAGTGTTAGCGAGAATATATACATATATATATATATTCCAAAACAGCCTAGATACAGTTAGGAATGGTACCTCTCCTTCAAAGCAATGAAAGAAGGCTTCAACTACTTCAAAGGAAAGATGATGACAAGGAGGAGGACCAACAGTATCAAGAGAACGCCACTCTCTCTTTCTATTCCTTGAGTAAGCTCAAAGCATCCAATCCTCTTATTATTCTTCTTCTTCTTTTATACCAACCCTTTTTCCAAGAAAGATACACACTATTTCTCCACCATGGCTAGACATCAATATGGGTTCCTGCTAATTTTCTCCATCATCGTCTCCCTCTCCCTCTCCCTCGTCTCTTTTGTTTCTTGTATTCTTGCTGAGTCCAAGAAAGCCAAGGTACTTGATTTGTTTTCGCCTTTTTTTTTATCTATCTTTACTGTAAGGATTCAAGCCAATTCATTGATTTCCTAATTGTTTTCGGGTGTTTAATTTGCAGAAGGAGGATCTCAAATTGAGCAATAAACTGTGTGAATTGCCCCAAAGCCATGCATTTGGCTTTGGTATTGCAGCTCTGATATGGCTAGTCATCGCTCAAGTCATTGGGAACGTGATGATTTGCACTTTTTTTCGGCACAGAGAGAACAGTAACAGCTCCAAGGCTAAGAAACCAAAGATTGCCACGGGACTCCTGGTTTTCTCCTGGTAGGTAATCAATCACATCTCGTGTGTATTTATATATTATACCTATTGTTGCCACTCGGCTTTCCACTGCTAAAACATACACATCCTATCTCCTACATGGATTATCTCAGTTGTCTAAATTAGGGAAAAGTTAAATGAATCACTAAGTTCGTAGATGGAGTGATAAGAATGTTTCCAACTTACCACGTTACGGTTTTTTCTCACATATATTTTTGAACTATAAAAAAAGTACTATTTTGATATATTTATAAGCTAACAATACAAATGGTTACACGCACAAAAAAACAATCAGAATCGATCAACAGTGATTTGACATTGACCTAATTTAGGAAATTATGGATTTAATTTTGTAAGGTAAAGATACCCTGCAATCTTGTAAGGGAGAACTTCAATGAATCTAGATACTATATTAGAGCGCATGTCATTACATCCTAAGAGTTTGACAATCCATGGCTCGTCTGTAGAATTACGACAGCAACTAACCAGTGACAATGAAATGACATTTTTTAAGGGAAAAAAGACAAATAAGAGTAACGTGAGGCACTTTGCTAGTGATCTCAGTTATTAGGATATTTGAGCCTCTAAAGAACATGGACAGCTGGTGATGCCAGAGTTTCTTAAACAGAAGCATGCCAGAGTTATAAGTAATAATATAATGGATTTGGCAGGATCAGCTTTGGAATTGCAGTTATTTTACTAAGCACAGCCACAAGCATGAGCAGGAGGCAAGCCTATGGGAAAGGATGGTTGGATCATGAATGCTACGTGGTCAGAGATGGAGTGTTTATTGGCTCAGGGGTCCTAATCTTGGTTACCACAGCCACCTTACTTGGCTCTGCAATCTTTACACTTAGACAAGCAGAAGCAGAACAAGGTAGAAAAATGCATGCACAAGTTGGATAAAAAACACACTCAAAAAGGAAATACACGTCAACAGACAAAACACACACACACATGCACTGATATTTGTGTACAAGAAGAGATGGAGTCAATCTCCCCATACGCATGCCAATAAGTGGGAACAACTCCACCATGTAACAGGTATAGATGCCCAAAATAAAAAAGTGCAAAGTGGCTGAGAGAAGGGGATTGCCATTCTTTTGTGTGGTTGGGACGAGATGAGGAAAAGAATAAAGGCATGCTGCAAAGGCTTCAAGTCCCTTTCTATTTTTCAAAAGCAATAATTTTCAACAAAACGATTGAGACAGTTCCTTGCAAATTTTTTTTAGCAAATATTTTTTACTAGTCAGAACAAGTCAGCTAAGCTGTTGAGGAAACACAAAATGCAAGCTAATCCAAATCGAGGGGGTTAAACTGAGGTTTTTGAGAGAGCGGAAATCCCAGTGATGTGAATAGCAAATTGTAGCTTCAACTCATAAAAAAATCTATATCACATCCTACATATCAAGCATAACCATTTCACAGATTACATTTCTGTGGACATGCAAATGGATCCAATGTTACTCACCAGAATACGGTTTACGATTTAATGCCTGCCTTCATACCAGGAAAGCCTGTCCGCGATTACAATGAAGATGATGGGTAAAATGGATCTGTCAGCATTGACAAACACAACTGATCTAATTAGAAAAGAAAGCACAAGAACAGTAGGCTCCTAAACATCTAATTCGAACATCTAAGATCAATGTTCCTTATGGTAGCAAAAGTGAAAGGCTGGCTCATCAGCAAAAAAAAAAAAGCATGAACTAGCCATCAGTGTTCATTCCTGCAGTTCCTAGTTGACAACTCAACTGGATATTCTAAGAAAAAGGTCCCCCATTGTCCCATATCCTTTACCACAACTCGTAGATGTAGAACATTGGAAAAGAGATTTAATGTACAGAAGCAGATGGATAGCCGGAGACTAATGGGATCAGATGGCATCAGAATCCAATGTACCCACGCCCCCTCCCACGATAACCATATCCCCTTCCCCGACCACGTGAGGTGTGATAGGTATCACCACGTCCAGAACCGATGCCTCCATAACCCAAATTAGGTCTGAGATGCAAGTTGCCAAAAGTCTGATAAAAGAAAATAATGTCAGAATATCAATAAATCATCCAATCTTAAGTGAATTATTAGCACAAATTAATAATCATTTCCTGTAAGCAAACCTCAGTATCCAGCTTCATTCGCTCAGAGAAACAGTTCTGCCCATTCCACCGCTGATTGCGGATGTTGCAAGAAATTGTATCAAAGAATTCATCCTTCTTGTAGGCAGGCTGAATAGAGAACCAATAATAGTTTTAGCATTGTGAATGGAGGTAAATAATTTATAAATCTTCAACTGCTGGGAGATAGTAATTTAAAGTTTCATAAATGTGTCTTAACTAATGAATGAAAAAACTCAAAGACCTACCTTAGGATCGAGATTAAGAACCACAATAGGGGCCTCTTTGTCCACCATGCTTTGATCAGTTGTATTATCCTCCATGCCTTCAGTTTTCTCTCTTTGCTTTGCCTTTCCAAGATAACCCCAAACCTCATCTTTTTTAAACTTCTCATTCATGGCTTCAAAATCGAATTCTTCAGTAAATTTTGAGGTCAAATATTTATGCTGCGGTAAAAGTCAACAAAAAGACAGCAGGAAAGCACCTTCAGAACTGTTATGTATACATATATTTTTGCAAGAGAGGCAATACATGTAACAAAGTTCTATAGAACTTTAACGGAAAGAGTGAAAGAGGTCCAACCTGTTGTACAGAACCTGGCAAAGGTAATAATGGTGGTTGAGATGCTGGAGTAGAAAGCAAGGGTGGAGAAGTAGATGATAAAGGAGTCAGAGCAGCTACATCTTTCTGGTCAGGGTACAGCTTCTGTGGGGAAGAAAGCACGGGTGGCCTAGACTGTAAGAAGTGATGAGGACTTAAAAGAGATGGAAGTGGTGTTAACAAAGAGCTAGAAGTAGAACCAACATAGGATGGCATGAGGTAAGGCAAAGATTGGGCAGGACACATAGCCATGGGGTCCGCAACAGCTAGAGTTTCAGTTGCGTTGATGTCTTGACTAGACATGGGAATCGAAGTCATGGGAATCGAAGACATGGTTAATCTATTAGCAGGAAGAGATGCAGCATGAGATGGAACACGTGTCTTCAGAGATAAGAAGGATGATGTGTCAGGAGAAGTCGCATACTGTGCCGGTGAAAGGGAAGACGAAAAGATTGGATTAAATGGATTAGTTGCAACAGTTGATTCAGGAGTAATACATTCTGAAGGACTTTTCAATCCCATAACTAGAGGTTCCTGCAATCCAAGAGCCTGCATATGATTCTGAACTATTAAGGGAGATGAAACCATAGACTGCTGGGAAGATATTCCATGGTATCCTTGTGAATGCTTTGGAATGGAAAGAGATGGACCAGCATTTTGAGTAGCCTGGGAAAGATTTGTTAAGCCAACATGGTTTACAGGCTGAAACAAAGGCAATGCACCAGAATAGGCTCTGGTCGTCAAAGCAGGCGTATGTTGTGCCTGAAAACCAGCTGTAGTTGAAGAACTTAAAGCAGAATGGTTCTACAGAACACAGGAATAGAAGAATGAATAAGAATAGACTGAGTTTCATAATTTTCATAATTCCTCAATATAAGCCAAATGTCAAAACCTGGATGATAGCAGGGTCATTGTAAATCTGTTCCTCTGTTTGGTCAGGTGGTGGGGACTGCACTTGCAAATCCTGATAATAGCAGTAATTAATTGCAGCAAGCACATTTACATGCACAGCACAAAACAGTGTTCCTACACTGAGCACAAGAAACAGAAACTCTATGTGTGACAGCATCGCTTTGAAATATCAAAATTCTTAGAAACACTTAGATGGCTACTTGGTGAGTATGAAAAGCATCGTTATCTATAAATCATACAACAAATAAAGGAAAGAAAAGCTGAAACCTAACATCTTCTGTTCCGAACAGGAACACGAATGAGAATTCATGATGCTAATCAGTTGTTAAAATTCCATATAAAATAACTGAATAAAGAAGCCATTCAATTCTTAAAGCGCAGAAGTAACAACATGAAGCTACGACAAAAAGGCCACCGGAAAAAAAATCCATACGAGAGGCAGATAATTATCCCCGGCTTACCTTAATATCACTTCCACGAAATAGAATATATTCATACACCTTATCACTAGGGGCAATTTGTGGTCCATCCTTCTTACGACCCTCTGTTCCGTAAGACCTCACTGCAGCATAATTTATAAGGCAACATGTTGCAAATAAATAAATATGTCCAGATATTGCATCAAAACAAAGAGAAATGTACATCTCCCGTATCAAACAATAGAGCACAGTAATTTATCTACATTAATATTATCTAACCACAAATTACAACACACTAAGAGCAAATGAATACGCGTTGTATTACCAGAAATGAATGCAGAAAACTTATTTTCAATATTCACACTATAAATTAAATTAATTAAAAAAAACATAAAAAAAACAATTAAAACTCGCAGAACTGATATTGACAACAAAATTATCCAGTAAAATCACTAAAAAAGAGAGTAGCGTGCAGCATAACAAATTTCATCACTCTCAAAAATTACTCGGAAACCATATATCACCAGATTATCATTATTATTAGTTATTCGTGTAATTTGCTTTGAAGTACAGATTCATCGTGATGAATAAGAAAACGTAGGGAGACAACAGAAGAATATAAAAGCGCACCGTTTTTTAGGCCAATGGTGGCGTCTTGTGGATTGATGTGATAAAGAACACCTTCGTAGCGAATCTCGTACTTAGAAGTGATACTAATTAGGCTTCCTATGTACGATTCTCCAGCTTTTGAAGACGACAAAGAAGAGGACGACGCCATTTATCTTCCTAGGGTTCTCTTCTCTCCGTGACTGATCGGTTGAGGCGGTTTTTTCTTTTCTTTTCTTTTCTTTTTGGGGAAATGAAATTGAGAGAGTTAAGCGGGGAAGGGCGGAATTTATGAATGTGAGGGAGGGAGGGAGGGAGCGATGGAGGGCTGAGGATTATTCATAATGAGCCGGCCCATAGTTCGGTTACTAAGCCCAGATATTCAAGGGGATGGCTCGTATTTTGTTTTCTATGGGGTAAACTGTATTTGTACCCTTATAACGTTATCGGTGCTCCACTTTTATCCTTGTACTTTTCTATTTTCTAATGTTACCCCCTGCGTTATTTGGAAAGTTCGAATTTTACTCTTTAACGCTAATTTGTTAATGTCTACTAAAGCTGGTTTTTTTTCATACTTTTACTGTATTTTCTCTCACTTTTCCCTCTCGCGTCCTATAATATGTTACAAAAACAATTAGAAACCTGCTAAAAAATTTTAAAAAAAAACTAAGTTTAAAGAATAGACTATATATTTGTTTTCAAATCTTGGAGTGAATATCCAAATGAATTTTATTAAATTCTTTTGAATGTACCGGGTCTATATGAGAAATATACCTTAATTTTGCTCAACCAAAAAATAGTTTATTCGATAATAATTTTTCCGTCGAATAAAAAAAATTATGGACGAATTTATTATCATTGGTAATTAGTAAGGATTTGATTGCCTGTCAATTTGATTTATATATAGAGTAGATTATAAATTAATCCCTTGAAAAATAAATTAATTGGAGACTAGTTATTTTGTCCTTTTATCTGTGTTGATCACACTCAATTTAATATTGTTTTATTTCAAAGAATGCCTTTTTCTCAATCTCTACACAATATCTATTTTATTTATTTATTTTGCTATTAAGAGAATAAAATAAATAGAAAAAGGAATGACAGGTGAATAAAATAAATAGTTTTTAAAAGGAAAAATTACCTCAACCTTCTTTAGCATAGGTTTTTTTATAAAAAAACTTTACCTTCATATTTTTCAAAATTACAAAGTTTACAAGTTACATACCACTTTATATGCTCTAAAAAATCAACAAAACAATTACAAGATTTTCATTATATTCTAATTAACAACTCTTATATTAAATATTATAATCTTACTGTTAATCAAAAAATACTCCTAACCAGGAAAATTCACCAGTTTCTGAAGAAAACTCAACTACAAAATCACAAAATATACGCAAATGTTAAAGCTGATTTTTGAGGAAACCACAATTCTGGGTTTCCACGACTCGCTTCCTCACTCAATCTCAAAACTTTCACCTGCAAAAAATAGTACAACTCATAATATTCCTTTGGTTTCTATCACATTTCCTCACCAGCAAAACAAAGAAATAGAACACACAATTAAAAGAGTAATTGAAGGGGTTCTTTTTTTGTTTATCTCGTGTTCTTTAGCGAGAGTTTCACAATCCCAGACGAAGAAA
>Ga0325411_1005554_pt1 | contig 13950 bp, 6 predicted proteins | sample PopdelMetagenome_13_FD_206181 | JGI IMG/M metagenome (GOLD analysis project Ga0325411, IMG submission 206181) | Populus deltoides microbial communities from Bellville, Georgia, United States - Xylem-PdIQD-R4 | ecosystem: Host-associated > Plants > Phyllosphere > Stem > Wood/Secondary xylem... | reverse complement strand
CTCTCTCTCTCTCTCTCTCAAGTCGCCGCTAAAAAATCTAATAAGGCGGCGTTTACCACTAAACTAAACCCGAAAAAGAAAAAGAAAAAACAAGGAATGGCTGCCTTGCCTTTACCTTCCCTCTCTTACTCTTTCCAGGTAGGTAGGTATCTGTTTATGAAGAAATTCTTGTGAAAAACCAAACTAAATCTATGGACCATTTTCAGTTCTTTCTTTCTTTCTTTTCTCTAGTGTTTTAAACTTGCTGGTGTTTATTTATTTATATGTTTTTGGTTTAGATCATTGTTGATATAGTTTGAGAAAAGGAAAGAGGGCGTTTGGTTTGGTTTGGTTTTGGCATTAGTAATAATGAGAATGGAGGGGGAGGGGGAGGAGGCTGCAACAGAAGCACCAGGGCAGCTAAAAAGGGCGTTAATAGATGCAACTGCCGGTGCTATTGCTGGTGGTATTTCGCGTACCGTTACATCTCCTCTTGATGTCATCAAAATCAGATTCCAGGTCTTTCTTTCCTTGTTTCTTTTCTGTAAAGTTTTGATTTTTTTAATGGTTGAATTATAAAGTTTGAATTTTTATTGTTCTGCAATGATGGGTTTTTAATAGCTTGATAAATTGTTCATGAATCTATATGTTAGCTATCCTTTTCAATGTAATGTGATGTGATGATTTATATGAATAAATTGTCAGTGTTCATTTCTATTGCCAAGTTTTTCGATAGAGTATATCTGTGAAGTTCTGTTGTCCATGTGAATGGAATTAACATGCAACTTGAATAAGAATTTGGAGTTCACGGGGGAGGCCTGGAAATGGGGAACATTGATCTTTAGATGAAAAAGAGCTCATGCTATTGTGCAGTAAAAAAAGAGGGAAGATGTTGGACAGCTGCAATTTATTTTATACACTGGTGTTAGTTATGGCGTGTTTGTCTTTCAAATGCATGGTTGTATTTCGAGTCAAAAGTATAAAGTTGTGATGCTGAGAAAAATATTGGGTTGTGTATTTGATGACAGGTTCAACTGGAGCCGACATATTCATGGGATTTGGTTCGCAGGAATATGACTACACCGTCAAAGTACACAGGAATGTTGCAAGCTACAAAGGATATATTTAGAGAGGAAGGTTTACCCGTACGATGCTCTCTTTCTGTTTATTATTTGTGGATGGATGATTTAATTTGCATAGTGTAATTCAAAGCTGCTACGCAGTAGTTGATTTAATGATGCTTGTTGTAGATGGGTATTAAGAAATCTAAGCCTATGATTTGAACTTTACAGAAGCAGGGCTGCTGAACCCAGGTGGCTTAGTCCCGGTTTACCAACTTTATGGTTTAGTTTCAGTAAAATGATGGAATGAATTTCAAATGTAGACCTTTTTTTTTTTTTCATTTCTAAACACCACCTGGATATTTTTGCTATAATCCTTTGAAGAAAGGAATTATCTATGTTATTATTGAGTTTTAGTTCTTCCATCAACAATGTCCTGCTTGTTATTGAGAATGCAATTTCTTTCTTTTTTCTTCTTGGTAACAAGAGGGGTCTGAGCCCAGAATTTGAGAATGTAATTTTTAACTTACTCATGCTCTTCAAGCAGTGAAGGTAAGTGAAACATGCTTTTCTTATAGTTACAGATCTTGATGGCGGATATAACATACCACAGTTCATTCACTTGATGCCTTTGTGTTTGGTTGAATTTTCTTGAAGTCCAAATACTGTTCTTGGGAATTCCTTCTATATATTTTCAAAACTTATTTTATGAAGGTTATATACGATTTTCTGCTTTTTATCCAAGACAGTTGCTTGCTGTAGGGCTTTTGGCGTGGCAATGTTCCAGCTTTACTCATGGTTATGCCATACACCGCCATACAATTTGCGGTGTTGCACAAATTAAAAACATTTGCTGCTGGTTCTTCTAAGACAGGTATAATTATAACAGATTAATATCATCTGTAATTTTATACTGGAAATGCATGTTCTATTACATGGTTTAGCTGTGATCAAACTGAAAATGTATTTTGACCGGTCAATGGATTCAATAGACATTTATACATAAAAAATGACCTCACATTTTATTTTGTTTTCTTCAACATGTAGACTAGCATAAAACCGATTGAAAATTGTTAATACAATAGAATGAATTTATGCGATGCTGACAGGTTTGCCACAATTTTGCTGGATATCTTCTCCTTGTATTATGCTCTACTATATGCTTAGAGTAGTATGGTCCAGATTCTAACTGTCAATTTATCATATTTTATACCTACTGGTAGTGAAGGCCATTGTTTCTATGTTATTTGAAATATATCCTAAAAGGATATGGCACTGAAGGTGATGTCATGTTTAATCTCTGTCCTGCTTACATATCCTAAAATGTTTCTTTTATTTGTTATGGTCTGATTGCTTACGATGATGCAGAGGATCATATCCATTTGAGTCCTTACCTCTCCTACATCAGCGGAGCATTAGCAGGGTGCACAGCTACAGTTGGATCATACCCATTTGATCTTCTAAGAACCATATTAGCATCACAGGGTGAACCTAAGGTAAAGAACATGATTATGTGTGTCATTCTTATGCTCTATAAGAGACAAACGTGGCTCTCTTGAATTTTCCCAGTTATGATTTTGATTAGTGAAACTATCTGCGATACTGGAATAAGATGACTCCATAAAGGAGTATCTATGTAATTGACATCACCCTATTCAGTTCATTTGTCTTAAAACACTATTTGCTGAAGGCACCTTAAAATGATAATATTACATGTTACTGATCAGTGCCTAATTTAGGTGTATCCAACAATGAGGTCAGCATTTGTTGATATTACCAGAACACGTGGCTTCAGAGGATTATATGCTGGATTATCTCCAACACTGGTTGAGATTGTTCCTTATGCTGGCCTTCAGTTTGGCACCTATGATACATTTAAGCGCTGGACCATGGTAAGAATTCAAATCTCTTTTTGTAGTTAAATGTCTAAGAACTGGACCATGGTAAGATTGTAAAGGGATATTAAATTTTTTTAGGAAATGGAAGATCTGGATCAGCATTTGGTTGAAAAGCCAACATAGTATGCTGGTAAAACATTTGAAAGGAATTGCTTATTTGGTCCTTTTGCATTACCCACCCATTACAAACTGAAATTTTAACCAACACCATTCACCATTCACCATTCTGGTATAGATGGAGATATGCAAGAGATTGAGACAGTTGGTTAAGCATGATTTTCTATCTTGAATAAAGCATTACCATGTTAAAACTGGAGAGACACCTTGTCATTTCTATCAAAGCAGCCTCTAACTTAATGGCAATAGGCAAGCTATTCTGTCATAGATTTCATTGGCTGGTCATAAACATCTGAATTTAGTTCTTTACAGCTGGCCAATTGGTTAAGCTTGCAATGTTTTTCCTGTTCTGGAGAACACGTATTTCCTTAAACGACAATTTGGAGAGAAGGTTACAGGTGTTGTATGCACTTGATGGAATTTTGATCCTGCTATCCACACACACATACCAAGTTGTTTGGACAGTAATACATTTTACAGGATTGATTGTAGGGTTGGAACCATGATAGATCATCTACCACAAGCTTCATAAGTACAGATGATAGCCTTTCCAGCTTTCAGCTTTTTGTCTGTGGGTTAGCGGCTGGCACTTGTGCCAAACTTGTCTGTCATCCTCTTGATGTGGTCAAGAAAAGGTTTCAGGTAGATTCTGCATTTTTAATACTGATTGCTAAAAGATTCTCATTGTTCTTAGTCAATTTGCTAGTCAAAAGACTTTGAGTTTTAACAAGTTGTATTCATGCACTCTGTTTGTCTTCCGGCACTGTCAATGATATTTTATTTGTTGTTTTTGGCTGCTGCAGATCGAAGGACTACAGAGGCACCCAAGGTATGGTGCTCGAGTTGAGCATCATGCTTACAAAAACATGTTTGATGCTCTTAGCCGAATTTTGCAGATGGAGGGCTGGGCTGGTCTTTATAAAGGCATCGTCCCATCAACTGTCAAGGCTGCACCAGCTGGTGCTGTTACATTTTTAGCTTATGAATTTACATCGGACTGGCTGGAGTCAATTTCAACTTGAATTTAACATAATATTCTTTCCTGTTTCTTTTTACGGCCGTCCCATTCTTTTTGCTTGAATCTACCTCCAATGAAGGTGGTGGTGGTGGTGATATTCTGATTAGTCATTCTTATAGTCTGGATTTATGCTTGTAGAGTAAAACGACGGTAAAATTAGATTTTGAGTGCACAGTCAATTTTTGTAGCGGCTTCAGAATTATTTAATATCACTGGAAATCATCGGACTGTTATTAGATCTCTAAATTTGTTCATACATGGTGGAAGGGCTGTTGTTTGTTGCTGGTTTAGTTGTATTGGCATCCAAAATGAATATATCTTGATGGTTACACAATCGCATTTGCCCTAAATACAGGAGCAGGATTTCAACAATGAAATCTTGGGAATCACAATGGTTGTTTGGCTATTGGATGTAAGAAGGTGCAGGAATTTTGTCTTAATGTTGAGAAATTATTAGATATATCAGAAGCTGTACTGATAAAAACAAAAGATTTATCATGAAAATAATTCATGGATCCTACTTTACTTTGAAGCGAGAGGGAGAAGTACAAATAATCTCTCCTAACCTAATGTTATAGGGATGGCAACTTCCAACGGCTGCACATGAAGTGGCAAAAGTCCTAACCTAGCATTGCATTAAGAAGCCTCAACATCATTGAATGAAAAATGTCACCTTGCTAAAGCCTTGCAAAACCCCGAGTTGATAACATGGTGGTCAACATTTCAGCACTGAGGGGAGGGGAAATAGTTCCCAACTCTATATCCAAACAAAAAATAGTGTCAATTGGAGGTCAGTATCAGATTTACTAACAAAATTTGCTGACAGAGATACTCACAAAACATATTATTGTACAAAATTTTGTTTACAAGAACGGTCAATAAATAGTTATGTTTGCTGTTTTGCTCTATAATGAAGGACATGAAATCCCGGCACCGACTCTTATTCAATAGAATATCCTGTCAGTAGTGCAGCAGAGCAGGTAAACCTGCAATCTTTCACCGATGGCTTTTCTGTTTGTTGTTATCCTCTGGAGGCAGTGATAAGAACTGCAGGATCCTCTGGACTTGTGCAACTTCAAGTTGAAACTTTTCAGCGATTTGCTGGATGTTCATAGGTCCTTCATGATCATCAGCCTTGCCTTGATACATGAGAATGATGTGGCGCAGTTGTGCCACATTCAGAGTTCCTGGAGCAACAGCCTTTTCTTCATATCTGCCAGAATCAGGTTTCGTGTTTCTCAGCTTTGGCATGGGCCTATCATACCTTTCAACTACAGGTGCCTGTCAAGAAATCCAACTGGATTTTCAAAAGATGATCTGAAGTAAGAGAAACATGCTGTGGCAAACAATTTTCAGGTTGCAGTTATCTCTAATCAATAACGTTATATGATAATTCTAAAAGAAATGGGAAGGAAAACAGTAGAGGTGTTAAGTGAAAGCATGTACCACTACAATCCCCAAAGTGGATTATCACAAAACTTTGAGAAGAATATCAGCATTCAGATATGCATGGAGAAATTCTGAATTTGTTTATCCAAGCAAGTCTCAATAACAGTAATCTATTTGACACCATTGCAGAAGGATCACAACGGACAACTAAATGCATCACCAGTCACCAGAGCCAATAATCAAGATTTTAACTAAAAAATGTCAAAGATGTCTAAATACGAGTGGAATCACTTGTTAAACATGCAAATGTGTTCTCAGTCGTGAGGCTTTATTGAAGTACACCTAATGATTTTCTTCAAAGATTTTTTCTCTAAACCATTTTTTTTCATTTCAAACAAGCATTCTCTCTGACATTAAAATTAAGCAAGTCTTTATCTGAGTACTCCAAGGAAAGCATAAATGAATAGACTTTTCTTATTCTTCTCCTTTTCTTTTGATCAGTGCCAATCCAGCACCATGTTAATGCACATTGCAACAAGGAGATTTGACAAAGTTTCTGGCACATCTATAATCAATAAATAGCAGTAAAGTTGAATGATAGTACATATTAATCAAGAGTTAAGTGAAAAAAAGTAAACAAACAGCAGGAATGAATCCCGATAACTCACCTCACCAGTTTCGAGCTTCCCTCCAGGCTTCGATTTAATTCTACCCACCATTTGACTAAGCATTGCATCATACTGTGTATCTCGTTCTTCAAGAACATTGTCGGGATTAATTCTTGGAGCACCATCTTCAGTGAGGTGTGGAAAAGATCACAAATGGTCAAGAAATATAAAGTTGGTAAGTTCCATTCATAAGAACAGTATCCCACAAACATGTAGTCTCACAAAAAAGAACGTTCAGAAGACCTTACAAATACTAACTCAATATCCATAACACAAACATAGATCATTTTGTAAAATCCGATAAGTTGATCAATTATCAATGCCTACCAATTTACACTACCAAACTAAGGCCAAGAACATAAACGAATCACAATCTGCTTGCACCCATTGAAAAGATCACATGACTGGTCAGTGGTAATATATTTCTTACAGAACATACACTGCAAATATGAATCATGTGAGTAAGCATAAGTTACAGTATGTGCTGAATCCGATCAAATTGACAGAATAGTTCAAGCAAATAGTCTTTAGCAAGCCATTATTATCAATAATCCGAAAGAAGGAACCGAGAAGGCACCACCTTGCAAGTGTTTCCACACCACTCGCATCACGTATCCAATTCAGTCTCAAATCTTAGGAAGTTATTTCAATTACAAAATCACAAACTGATTTCCCTGTTGTTATTACAACAGTTTCTTCCATGCCTTTACCCACCAAAGCAGTCGATAGCATCAAACATACAAAAGGGGAAGAAAGCAATAAATTAAAACACTCCAAGAAAATGAAGCCAATACATAAGTGGTGGTGGTCCTTGATATCTCGATAGCCCAAAAGTCCTTATGCATTTTTGCTTCAGGGTTCAGGCTAAAAAACCTAGCATAGAGCTCAATCTGTGCTATTTTATCATGGAATGAATCAATATCTTATCATAAAAATCTCTTAAAAGAAGCAGCAATATGAATTGATAAGCTAACCAGAGCCAGGACTGTTCTGATTGGTGGTGGTGGTACTTGATATCTCCACCTTTTCGGTGGAGGTCACCGGCGGCCTCCGATCAGTGACCCTACTTGGAGGTGGGTCGGGTGGCGCTCTGATTCTTCCAGATGCTCGACGAAATGCCTGACCCATTTTTGTTTTCTTTCTTATAGCTCAAAATGCCAATGCCTATAACGCCGTCACCTTCACCGTCTCCGTCACGTTGTAATTTCTTTATAGAGCGTGGCTTTAGGGCAGCTTTAAGGGAAGTGAAGTAAAATATGGAAATGAAGGAGGAGGAGGAGGAGGAGGAGGAAATGGGCGTGTACGACACGCGCTGGTTATATATATATATATATATAACTGGGAAATAGGGTGACGCGTTGGTGGCTTCTTTGCAAGCCACGTATATATCCTCCTTGTCCTTCTTTGTTTGGGCGACTGTTGACCGTGGGTAGAAAGGGTGGATGACTTGCATTCCATGTTATCAAACATGGTTTTGAAACTCGGTCTGGTCTGACGGGTCGACTCGAAACCTGACTGACCCGGGCCTGAGTCTAATCTAAGTAAAAAACAGCTAGGATTTAGCCCGGTAAAACCCGGTTGACTCAGCGGGTCGACCTGGGTAAACTCGGCCTTAATTTTTTTTGGCAATTGTCTTGCTCTTCATCTTCTCGTGACTACTGCTATAAACTTCTTGTTACCTGGAGAAGTAGCTGGGGTGAACGCGTGAAGACCAGGTGGTGTAACTCGTGCGACAATCATTGACTCATCAACCCAGCTCGGCCACTCTCCGTGTTCGAGTACCTTAACTCGGTTAGTCCCATCACGAGTTAAGAATATATAGATATATGTGCTGAGTTCCTCCACTTCACCGCTCCATCCTCTCTCTCCACAAGAAGCGACAGCTGTGTAAACGTTAGAAGGAGAGATTGCAGAGCTAAAATCAGCAATTTCATGTGGGGTGAGTCTTTGAATCACCCCGGTTGTTAACTCGGTTGCGTACACTACAGCCTAACTCGTCCTTGGCTCGCCTGGGTTTTCATGTGTTGACAAGTATACTAATCTCCATTTACAGTTAAAAACATGAAAACCCAGGCGAGCCAAGGACCGTTTTGGCTTACCTCTCTTTCTTTTCCAAATAATCTCCACTCATAGTGGCCTTGTCCTTCATCAAAATTCCACCTTTTCCATTCAATAAAGGAACTTGTACAGGTTTAGGAATTCAAGGGCCGACCTTGATCGGGCGGATCATCTCTTCCTTCTGGCTCCATCTATGACTTATGGATCTTGGGGATGGTTTCTAATGGGTAACCCTGAAAGTGAAGAGACCGAGGAGAAGGCTTATTTTATTGGGATTTTTTTTGGGTTGACTCGAGTTAACCTGGGTCAACCCATCTGACCTGTAACCCGATCATTAGATCGAGTCTACCACTAAGTCGGGTTTAAAAATTATGCTTTCAACCCTCTTCTTCATTTCCAATTATCTCATGTGTTGAACGTTAAATTAATAACTAATTTATGAAATAAAGTTATAGCATTTTGTTGAAAAAACAAATTAGGATATTGAGGACCATAAAGAAAAAAGTAAATCCCTTTTTAATAAAAGACATAGTAGTTCTATTTTATCCTTCAATTTTAATTTTTTCATATTTCATTCTTCTTCTTTTAAAGTAATATATTTTCATTTTGAATTTCATTTTTTTACATTTCAGTTTTTAAAAGTTAAGAGATTAGAGAAAAAAATACTAAAAAAATTAAGAAAAGATGGTTCTCTTATGGTCTAATTTCAACTATCAAAAACTTTAATTTTAGTATTCATGTATTTATCTTTTTCGATAAAAAAAGGATATGTTCTATAGAAAAAAAGAAAAAGAAAGTATTAATAAGGGATGACAGGTTTTGATACCTTTTCTTCTTATTTCAAATATTATTTTGATTCCCTTTAGTTTTTATACAACAAACCACTTGGCTAAAAAATATATATTTTTTTAGTAAAAAACATATTAAGAAAAAGGAGAATCTAGAACAAAAAATTATATTTTTCTAAAAAAGTTTAAACCATTACTTTACTTATGAAAAACCATTTTAATAACCATATAATTAAATTAAAAAAATTAAAAAAGCCCCCATGTACAAGATAAAATATCTTGATATACATTTATTTTTTGTTCCTTAAAAAAAAATAGTTTCCTATTTTAGTCTAAAAATAGTGTTAACAATTTTTTTATTAAGCTTATATATCAAATTTCAAATTTCAAATTTCAATTAAAATTATTTTTTCCATGATAGTAGAAAACACATTCATAATGCCACGCATTCTTCTCTTGCTTTAGAAATTAACTAGATCATTGTCTCGCGCTACGCTGCGAGTCGGTTCAAATTTTTCTTGCACATTAAAAAAATATTTAGATATTACTAATATTTTTTTCGAGCAGGAAAGAATTTAAATAATGTGAAAGTTGACTTGATGTAACCTGATTGACTTTATAGGTCAAAAAACAACTCATACAACTGGTAATAACATAGTTTGACTAAAAAAATCTCAATGTGATATTTTTTTAATATTAAAATAACAACATATTAGATTGACTTAAATCGACTTGGATTAACATGTCAAATCTGTGACCCAGGTTATGAAACTACGATAACCCTATAAAAAATAAATCAAAATAAATTATAAAGCCTAAATTCCAATTAACAACATGTTGAACGATGAGATTAAAAAAAGACCTAAGAAAGTAACCTTAGTTAACCTGTCAAATCCGTGACCCGGGTTACAAGACCGAGATAACCTTATGGAAAACAAATCAATACAAATTATGAATTTCAATTCTCAATCAACCCAATATTAAATGACGAGATTAAAAAAAGAAATCAATTAAAAATTCATAAAAAAATAACCTGAGTCAATCCACTAAACTCATGACTCTGGTCATCAAACTGAGATAACCTCATAGAAAAAATTAAATGAGTTAACCCGGATTAACCTGCCAAATTCGTGACTTTGGTAATAAGACTAAGATAACTCCATGGAGATCAAATCAAAATAAATTATGAAATTCAGTTTTCAATTGTTTTTATCAGATCCAATGTTGAAAGATGAAATTTATAAGAATTCTAATTAAGAAAAATAACACAAAAAGGGAGCCAAGTCAACCCGGGTTAACCCGAGTCTCTGCGACCTTGATCGTGAGACCAAGATATCCTCATAGAAAGCAAATAAAAAAAATATCATGAAGTTCAATTCTTATCTAAAGTGGATGACGAGGTTAAGGTGAAGTAATTAACCTCGACCGATGTTAAACTTCGGGCCCACAACTCCTATGGAGAGATTGGGGTAAGTGAGTGAGAAAAATACACTTAACAAAATAATAAGAGATGTACAATGCATATAAGAAATAAAATAAGGAATCTATCCATTTTAAGTTAATAACAAAAAGTAAAGACAATGTACTTCTAGTTGTTTATTATTATGTTAGATTATTTACAATTCTCGTATCCATATTATTTTGTAACAAGGACATCACACAATCAAGGTTCGTAGAAAAGCCCGTTCTAGGGGTTCATATTTTGAAAGATGCTTTGTAATAGTTTGTCTTAGGTGTTACGTTGAATATTTGCCATTTGGCACTTTTGTAGGGACATGTAATGAAAATTGTAATGGAACACGGATTTGAATGTGTGAAGATGTAGATATGATATTATGAATATATTATGTGGTATTCTTTTATGAGAATGTTGTGTTGTGAAATCACATGAGAATCGTATGAAAGAAAATACTAGTTATGTAAAATTGATGTTCGGCACTCGGGTATAAACTCATGTTGATAATAAGACTAGGAAAAGAATGCAAACTTATGAGTATGTCAATATGAAGTAACGTAAATGTATAAATATGGAAATATAATATTGTGGGCATGTGTATTGATTATCCGTCTTATGAGAATGTTGATTTACGAAAGCTACATCCGTATGATGCCATGATAAGGAAGGGAACCTAATTACTAATTAATGGAATGTCATTGTGAGAAGTATCAAGAACCTAAGAAAAATCCACCGATTTTGGCTTTCAAAAAGTCAGGTTGTTACATGCCCCTTTACATTCCAAAAGAATTTCAGCAAGCATTCAACTTCCTTGAAATTGGTCTCATTATCTCAGGTCACCTGCCTAATTTGAAATTCAAACACTGGTTTATTTCATGGGTGACCTGCCCTTTTAAATTCCTAAAGAATTTCAGCAAACGTTCATGCTTTCCTAAAATTGATCTCATTATCTCAGGTGACCTACTCATTTTGAAATCCAAACACTAGTCTATTTTCACAGGCGACCTGTCCCTTTAAATTCCAAAAGAATTTCAGCAAGCATTCATACTTTCCCTGAAATTGGTCTCATTATATTGGGTGACCTACCCCATTTTGAAATCCAAACACTGATCTATTATCACGAGCGACCTGCCCCTTTAAATTCTAAAAGAATTTCAGCAAGCATTCATGCTTTTCTAAAATTGATCTCATTACCTTGGGTGACCCATCCATTTTGAAATATAAATATTGGTCTTTTTTCACGGGCAACCTGCCTATTTAAATTCCAAAAAATTTCAGCTAGCATTCATGCTTCCCTAAAATTAGTCTCATTATCTCGGGTGATCTACCCATTTTAAAATCACTAGTTTATTTTCTTATGCGACCTGTCCTTTTTTAAAAGGTGGTCTATTTTCATGGGCGACCTGCCTCTTTTCAGAAGATGGTCTACTTTCATGGGCGACTTGCCCTTTTCAAAAACCGATCTATTTTGATGGGCGACCTGCCCCTTTTCGATTCATCAAAATCTTGTTGGATTTCACTGAGGATTTTTTTCTAAAAAGATTCAAAAACATTTATGCAATGCTTTAGGGTTACATGACATGCATATATCCTTACCTAGTTTGAAATATAGCCCTTATTTTTTATGCTCCATCGTCACAGGGTGCTTTTGCAATCCAAAGCCTTCTCAATTTTTTTTTCTTCTGATTCACCATCTCGTCTGAGTTTACCGTATATTAGCACTATAATTAAATGTAAGTGCAGTGCCCATCCTGAGCTACCTGCAACAATTACAGCTCTCGTTGTTTATTAAGCTTGACCATACCCCCAAGTATTGTGTTGTTTGAGCTTCGAGTTTGCCTTGTAAAGCCTTTTTTGTGGTTACAATGAATATCATCCTAAATTGGGAACAACTTGGAAACTCTCCATCCTATGACAATGTTGTGTGCTTTTAACATTTCTGACACACACTTTGGGGGGTTTAGGGCGATTTCCCTAACAAAGCTTTTTGCAAGATTTACTTTGTCTTTTCAAAAATCCAAGATTCATTAATGTCATGTCAAAAGTGTTATATCATGGCACTCGATGTAGGAGATGACCTACTTTGAGAAGGGTTAAAAACCGTTTGAAGTTTTGTGCTTAGATTCTCTCGACATGAACAAAAGACAAAAACGTTTTTTTTTCTTTTTATCATCACTTTCATAACTAATTTCTTAAGTGTGCCATTTATCAGTTCATCCTACGTGCTTGATTAGAAAGATCTTTTTAGGTGTGTAATAAAGGTTGAGTTGTATGTTTATCAAAGAAAGGAATTTACGGGCTCAAATGGTGTTTAAAGGACTTTAAACCTGGGATCACCATCAACCAACATTTACCATCTTTATAGAACAACATGCCGTATGATCACTATATTTTCATTGGCAAGTTTTGTCTTTCCAAAAACTAGATAGGAAAATCCCTTATTCTAAAAAGGCTTCCTTTTTACCAAACGAGAATGAGAATTCTTAATGTTATCAATTGGTCAGTATATGATTCAATGCCCATATTTAAACTTGAACTTTAGGAGGAGGTTTCCTAACCATCCTTAACATTGTTACTTCTTTTTCTTATTTTGTCATCCTTATAAAAGAAAAAAAAAACATCTGATCATGCTACCTATTCTAATTTTTACCTAGAAGACCAAACATGGGTAGTAATGCTAAACCCAAGTTCTATCTGTATGGACAACCAATTACCTGAAAGGCTTTTTTTTTAGGTTGAAACTTTCAGCATTGACCTGGTATCAAAACCTGGCTGGTCTCTAATTATGGGTCATGTCTGCTTTTAGTTGCCTTGTAGCTTTTTAGTTTTCCTTAGATTTTCCCTAGTTTAGGACTTTATTTTAGCTCTTTCCAGGACTTAGGGTCTAATAATCTCTTGCTACCAATTTTGTTGTGGTCTCCACTTTTTCAGCCATCAAAAACATTTCTCACTTACCCCCAATGCGGGGTATGATCCAGGTCAGGGTTTTTTTTGAAAGAAGGACTCTTATTAGGTTCAAATTGGGATTGCAAATGATATATTCACTTTATGGATATCAAAGATGGCCTTCTTCATTTCAAGCAAAACTGGTTAGGATTGATAAATTTTGACTTTACCGTCATAGCGGTAATTTGAATTTCTCAAATTGGGATTGCAAAGGATATATTCACTTTATGGATATCAAAGATGATTTTTCCTCATTTCAAGCAAAATTGGTTAGGATTGATAAATTTTGACTTTACCGCCGTAGCAGTCTTTTGAATTATTTTTTGTGATTTTTATATAAATTATAAAAAACTTCATTGTCTTTTGTTCCGCATAGCGTTCTTGTAAATCCTGGGAAAATTAAAGCTGGATTTAATTAAAGAAAATAAACTAAACTAAAAAGAAGTGGGGGAAAAACTAATATATTTAAAGAAAATGGGGCCTAAATGCAAATAAGAATAATTATAGAGCATAAATACTCCTCTTCTCACCAAGAGTAAAATCTGCAGCCACCATAAAGAAAGAAAAGAGGG
>Ga0325411_1005550_pt1 | contig 13951 bp, 12 predicted proteins | sample PopdelMetagenome_13_FD_206181 | JGI IMG/M metagenome (GOLD analysis project Ga0325411, IMG submission 206181) | Populus deltoides microbial communities from Bellville, Georgia, United States - Xylem-PdIQD-R4 | ecosystem: Host-associated > Plants > Phyllosphere > Stem > Wood/Secondary xylem... | reverse complement strand
AACTAAAAAGACCAAATAGCCCTGGTTAGCCTTTTAGCAAATTTTACTTGTAAGGGTAATATAATTTTTACACAGTGCATATAAAATATAAAAATATTAAATTGTTCTTGATCAACCTTTTAAAATATTTTTTTAAGAGTAATATAATCTTTACATTGTATATTTAAAATATAAAAAGATTAAATTATTCTCAATTAATCTCATAATGACTATTGCCCATGTGAAAAGGATTGTATTCCACTCAATAGTAAATTCATTGATTTTTTTTGGAAGAGAAAAATTATAATTATACTATTGTGGTGAATAATGATTTGTGTTTATGGATATAATGAAATTTCGCATGATTTAAAAAATAATTTAAAATTTCTGAATTATAATTTAAGAGTTTGTTTGATATAACTTTTGAATTATAATTTTTTTATTCTAATTTATAATTCAAAAGTTGTTTTTCATAAATAATCTATGAGAAAAGTAAAAATAATTTTATATTAAAATAAATTTAATAAAAATTACTCAAATGAACTTTTATGTGTGTGTGTGTGTGTATATATATATATAATAAAAGTTTTAAAGTTTGATTAAAACAAGATTTTGACTTAGATTTTGTTTTACATGACATTTGCAAATCGAATTATATATATTTTTTATTTTAAGTTTTGACTTATAAAAAAAATCATAAACATGTTTAGTTAAAAATAAATTTTGACTTATATAAAAAACATGTTACAAAATTAAGTCAAAATTTTAAATTAATCAAAAGTTAAAATTTACAACTTTAATATATAGATTCTGTTATACTAGATCTCTTATTAAAAAAGTCATTTTAAATCATTTTTACCAAATATAATTATAATTTAAAGTCATTTTAACTTATTTTTACTTGAAAAACAACTTCTGAATTATAACTTAAAGTTAAAAATCATTTCTCATGAATCATGCGAATCAGCTCTTAATTTTGTAATCAAATTTAATTTAAATTACAAGTTATCTCCACCAATAATATCTATGACTTTTCAAGGAGTTAAAATTAAAAAAAAATTTACAAAATTTATACCAAACATAACCTAAAAATTATTTTTAAATAAGATATGCAGTGTAAGTTATAATTCATAATTCATGTTAAAAACTATAACTTTTATTAAATCAAAATTTTAACTCAATTTTACAACAATATCTTAATTTAAATAAAAAAAAAGTTGTTTCTAACAAATCATACTCACGTCTTCTCTGCAAATCAAAATAAACAAGACTTAAATAATCTTGCCCTTTCGGTCAGCAGACCTTGCCAATTCATGAGTACACCTCGGAAGCCATCGGGAGAACACAGATATGTCAAACACATTACATCATGGTCTGCTGCTTATCAAGATTCCTAAGACGCACTTAAAAGCATTGTGTGATGCTGACAGGATCGGCTGTTTTAATGACTGCAAATTTACCAATGATATGCTTTTTTCCCAAGTAATTACTTTTAAAATGTTTCAATATTTTTAAGGTATTGTTTTGCTTGTAAGCAAATATTATAATATTATCGTATGTAATCATTGATGAAAATAATAAAATATTTTTTATAACCTCTAGCTTGAACAAACTCAAAGTTATAAATATAGCGTGAATTAAATCTAGATATCTACTACTTTTATTTATGAAATAAATTAGAAGACTCAACCTTATAAACAAAACAAGAATCTTTATTATCTCTCTTTTTCCTGGTACAATAATCATCACATTAAATTTAAATAGTTTATCACATAAAAATCACTTGTTCACAAATATTCCACTAGTGGTAAAAACAAACTTGTTGGACACAAAACCAATCTACACCTATTCTTGCTCTATAGCAAGTAAAAACCCAAATTCTTTTAAATATCAAAAGCATAAACCACATTGTTGAAAAGTCATCTCTTTCCTAGATGTCATCCTTAGCATCACCTTTCCATGACTTAGGTTTTACTCACAAAAGAGTTTCTCATGAACAACTATTATTTATTTGTAGTTGATGCATACTCAGAAAAACTATTCATGTCAGAATATATATGATGGTGAATCCAATATTAACCCACCACTTTTTAGGGTTATCCACCAATTTTATTTCTGACTCAAAAGCAATAACTTTATAGTTTTTTCATTAACATTCTCAATTACATTGATTTGAACATTCTTTCTTTTTATGATGACGACAATTTTTAGTGTGATGTCTTTTGTTGCAAATAAATAAAGTTCACTTGGATTTGTTTTTACGACCGTCACCACCATCAGAACCTATGAAAGAACTCACTCTTTCATGCTTTCTATTTATGTTCACACCATTTAAGTTCTTAGTTTTTCTCCATTTGGAGCACATGTAGGAATAGGGTTAGCCAACAAGGTAACTAGGACCATAAGGACTATCGGGTTAACCAATATATTATGCTATCAACACTCATTTCAACCATCTATTATCTCAATAATAGTATTAACTTCATAATTATATATAACACTTATATAATCTCAAATAATATTAATTAAATTGAATCACAAGAATATAACACATTAATTCAAAATATAGGAGCAAATCAAAATGTGATTACAAGTGGGCATTTATACCTTAGGTTCAATGCCAAGCCAACAACTTGGAATCAGGATGAGGGTCAAGATCGGGATTATAAGCTAAGTTGAATGAACTATGATAAAGTCTAAGCAATTAATTGAGGATATGTCTAGGGACTCAATGATGGTTGGGTCTAGGTATAAATTCTTAGAATTTAACCATGCAATTGGGTTTAGATTCTTTGAATCTAGTCATAACTTGATGAATATATCTATTCCATCACATTAATTTAGTTAATTCTGAATAATAAAATAACAAGGACGTGATGACTATTAAAAGGATGTCAATTTTTTATTGATATGAAAAGAAGAGTCCTCATACATCATGATCATGAAATCATACATTTTTTTGAATAGAGAATAACTAGATAGGTGGCCAGTGCTTTGTCGTGGGTTGAGTTGATTTTTTTTAACTTAAAAAAACAATGTTAAACACTACTAGCATGTTTTAAAACATAATTTTTTTTTCACAACTTGAGTCATAAATCCTATTGAGTCTAACAATGTGGTTTAATTTAGTTATATGATAAGAAAAAAAACAATGACAATAAATTTACTGATGTAAGTCCGAGTTAACATTTCACATCATTTGCATATGTTATGAGACTGGAATCATTGTATAAAAAAATTGTGAGGTCTAATTCTTGACAATTTAATGTTGAAGGATGAGATTTAGAAAACAAAATCAATTTAAAAATAGGATCCAAAGGCAAAAAAAAGAAATTAAAAGAATAAGGACAAAATTTAACATAAAAATAAAATAAAATAAAATGTTAAAACCTGTGACACGGGTCGTGAGGCCAGACTATCCTCATAGAAAGAAAAATAAAGAAAATAAAAAATTTGAATCTTCAATAAACCTACTATTGAAGGTTGCAATAAAAAAATAAATATAAAAAAATTTAGCAATCCGAGTAAACATTTCATACATGTGACCCAGGTCATAAGATTGAATTATCACATGAAAAAAATTATAAAGCTCACCAATATTGAAGAATAAGATTGAAAAAAGAAAATCAATCTAAAAAATAGATCCAAAGGAAAAAAAAGAAAACAAATGAGGAGAAAACTTGACATAAAATTCGAATGAAATAAAATAATGTAAAAGCCTTAAACCAATCTGAGTTAGCATGACAAATTTACAACCCGGGTCGTAAATGTCAATAGAAAGCTAAAATCAAGCAGTATACAGGTTAATAGAAAGGCTAAATTCAAGCAGGCAGTAAATACTAGATATAAATAGAAAATTTCTCTTACCATAAATAACTCCCTAGATCTAGCTTAACATAAATAGCTCCCTAGAATTACTCTTTGTAATTACTGTGTACAAGATAATTTTCTCTATATAAATGAAAGGCTAATCTCAATGAGAGGCAATTCAAACCAATCTGATATGGTATCAGAGCCTCTTTTATAGAATTCATAAATCTTAATTTTTCTTAGTCATAACTTTATGAAGAAGTCAATAAGTTTGTGTCAGATTTACTGGAAAAAATTATGTTGCTTGGGCATTTTAGTTGGACATCTTTCTCAAGGGAAAGGAGTTATGGGGCTATATAGATGACAATGATGAAGGAGACTTGACTGTTGAGGGATCTACTGTTGTTAAGGCAACATAGGCAACTAAAGATGCACAAATCATATCCTGGATTCTCAGTTCTATGGAGTCACATCTGATCCTGTCTTTGAGCCCTCATAGATTAGGAAAGGCTATATGGGATTACCTCACACAAGTCCATAACCAAGATAACATTGCTAGGCGTTTTCAGCTTTAGTTGGCTATTGCTAACTATACCCAAAGAGATCTCTCTATTCAAGATTACTATTCTGGATTTTTAACTCTATGAAATGACTATTCTGATCTTGTTACAGCTAAGATTTTTGTAGAAGGAGTGTTGGCAGTGCAACAAATCCATATGATCAGCCAAAGAGACCAATTTCTGATGAAATTACGACCTAAATATGAACCAGTTCGTGCTTCTCTAGTCAATCACGATCCTGTTCCATCTTTAGATGCTTGTTTTGGAGAACTCTTGCGTGAAGAACAACGTCTCTATAATCAGATTGTTATGAAGTAGACAAGAGTTGCTCTAGTTGCTTATAGCAAAGGGAAGGGCCGTGATACGAGCAAGACACAATGCTATAGTTGTAAGAAGTATGGCCATATTGCACCTTATTGTCCAAATAAATTTTGCAACTACTGTAAACAGCCAAGACACATTATCAAGGAATGTTTTATTCGTCTTCCTCCACGCTTTAATAAGGCTTATCATAGTGATGTTACCACTGCTGGTCCTTCTACTCCACAAACTCTTGTTGGCTCACCTATCTCACAGCCTCCAGCAAATTTATTAACCATAGAGATGGTGCAACAAATGATTGTGAGTGCTTTCTCCACACTTGGTCTTTAAGGTACTGGTTCTTCAACTCTTTCTTGGATCTTAGATTCAGGTGCTTCTAATCACATGACAAACTCTTTTGGTGGCTTAAGTAATATCCAAAAATATTATGGATCCTCATATGTTCAAACAGCTAATGGCAGTGCTCTTCCTATTATAGCTGTTAATAATATACCTCCTTTAAAAGATATTTTTGTCTCACCTAAACTTGCTATAAATCTAGCTTTTGTAGGTCAGTTTGTGGACAATAATTGTGATGTATACTCTTCTAAACATGGCTGTATTGTACAGGACCAGATGTTGGGACAGCTGATAGCGAAGGGGCCTAAGCACAAACGTCTATTTTTCCTTCAATTTCATGTTCCACGCACCTTGGCTCCTTCCTCTGTTTTATCTCTCTTTTATACTGCACCTAAAGTGTCTAATGAAGTTTGACATAAGTTTCTTGGTCATCCAAATCCTAGAATTCTCTCCCATCTGTTGAAATTTAGATTAATAAACAATAAATTGAATTCCTCTTCCAGTATGTTCCTTGATTGTGTCACATGTAAGCTTGGCAAAAGTAAAGTGTTACCCTTTTCCTTTGAAGGCAGCAAAGCCACAAATCTTTTTAAGATAGTTCATAGTGATGTATGAGGAATTAGTCATATCCTTTCTCATGCAGGTTACAAATATTTTGTAACCTTTATAGATGACTACAATAGTTATACATGGGTCTATTTCTTGCGGAACAAATCAGAAGTTTTCTCCATGTTCAAACTTCTTGGGACTTGTACACACTTAATTTTCTGCCACTGTTAAAATTCTTAGATCATATTCGGGTGGGGAGTATATGTCTAATGATTTCCAATCTTTCTTGCAAACTAAAGGCATTATTTCTCAACGATCATGTTCCTATACTCCTCAACAAAATAGAGTAGTGGAACGTAAGAATCAACATCTTTTGGATGTAGTTCAGACATTGCTCATTGAAACCTCAGTTCCTCCTAAGTTTTAGGTAGAAGCTCTCACTACCGCAACTTATCTAATCAATCATCTTCCTTCACAAATCTGAGGTCTAAAGTCTCCATACTTTCGGCTTCATCATTGCCATCCTACATATACAAATCTTCACACCTTTAGGTGTGTATGCTTTATGCATCTTCCTCCACTTCATAGAAATAAACTTTCTACTCAGTCCATTCGTTGTGCCTTTCTTGGGTATAGTGTCAATAAAAAAGGTTATCTTTGTTTTGATCCACACACCAATCGAGTTCACATTTCTAGAAATGTTGTCTTCTTTGAAAATCAATGTTTCTTTCCTTTGTCTTCATCTTCGGCCACATCTCTTGCCTCTTTGCCTTCCTTTAATGACACTTCTCATATACCTAGTGTTCAGGTTGATAGAATCAAGCCACATTTAGTGTACAGACGTAGACTTCCAGTGCTGCCCCCTTCAGCTAATGTCCTGCCATCTGTTTCTTTGCATCATTCGGTGGATTATGAGGTAACTGATTTACTTTCTTTACTGCCTCCTTTACGGCGCTCCTCTAAAGTATCTGTACCCCCTGATAGGTATGGGTTTAACCCATCTGTGACACATATCTCTAATACTGCTCTCTCAACCACTTTAAACTCTATTGATATTCCTACTAGTTATCCACATGCAGCTAAAGAGTCATGCTGGTAGCAGGCCATACATAAAGAATTAAGTGCCATTGATGCTAATCATACTTAGGATGTTGTTGATTATCCTTCTGGTGTCACTCCTTTTGGATGTAGATGGGTCTATTCTGTTAAAATCAAGGCTGATGGCAGCTTGGACAAACATAAAGCCCGCTTGGTGGCTCTTGTAAACCATCAGCAATATGGAGTCAATTATGAGGAGACCTTTGCTCCAGTACCCAAAATGACTACAATTCGGACACTTCTAACCATCGCAGCTTCTCAACATTGGTGTTTACACCAATTGGACATGAAGAATGCCTTTCTTCATGGTGATCTCAATGAAGATATTTGTATGCGTCCACCAGTGGCTTATTTTCCACTCCTACTTCTGCTGTGTGTAAGTTGCGTCACTCTTTGTATGATGTCAAAGAAGCTCCTCAGGCGTGGTACACAAAATTTGCGTATACCCTTCTTGACTTTGATTTTCTCAAGAGCAAATATGATGCCTCTTTGTTTCTGCGTACAACTGCAAATGGAGTTGTGTTTCTATTGGTATATGTTGATGATATAGTCATGAAGGATTTGCGTACAACTGCAAATGGAGTTGTGTTTCTATTGGTATATGTTGATGATATAGTCATGAGTACTGATTTAACTTTGATCGATCAACTAAAATAGCATTTGCAGAACCCTTTCCACATGAAGGATCTTGGTAATCTAACATATTTTCTTGGTCTAGAGGTTCATGCTGGTTCACATAGCATCTTGCTATCACAACACAAGTATGCCATGAACTTGGTGGCTGCTGCTGGTCTCCAGCATTTGCCGCCTCTTGATACTCCAATGGAAATTAATATCAAGTTACGCAAAGATGAGGTAGATTTATTATTGGAACCAGCAACATATTGTACACTTGTGGGCAACTTGATCTATCTTACAAACACTAAACCTGATATCTCTTATGCCGTACAACAGGTTAGTTAGTTTATGGCCTCTCCCAGACACCTTTATATGGCTGCTGTTAAAAGAATCATCCACTATGTTCATGGCACTATTCAGAAAGGGTTTTGCTATCCTGCTGGTACTTCTCTTGATTTAATTGCTTATAATGATGTTGATTATGTTGGGTGTTTTGATATTTGACGTTCAACCACTGGTTGATGTATGTTTCTTGGCCCTGTACTTATTTTTTGAAAGAGCAAGAAACTCGTGTCTCCAAGCTTCTACTAAGTCCGAGTACAGGGCTATGTCCCAAGCTTGTTCAGAAATACTCTGTCTACACGGGCTCCTTGCTGAGCTTGGTTTTCGACAATGTACCCCTACTCCTTTTTATGCTGATAATACAAGTGTCATTCATATTACAGCCAATCTTATCTTCCATGAGCGTACCAAGCATATTGAGGTGGATTGCCACTTCATTCGAGATGCTTTTGAAGCTTGGATTATATCTCTTCCCTATGTGTCTAGCAATCTTTAGGTGGCTGATGTCTTCACCAAAACTCTCACATGCCAGCGTCATCATTTTCTTGCGAACAAATGGATGCTTATGGATAAGCCCACATCAATTTGAGGGGGGATGCCAATAGAAAGCTAAAATCAAGCAGTATACAAGTTAATAAAAAGGCTAAATTCAAGCAGGCTATAAATACTAGATATAAATGGAAAATTTCTCTTACCATAGATAGCTCCCTAGATCTAGCTTAACATAAATAGCTCCCTAGAATTAATCTTTGTAATTACTGTGTACAAGAAAATTTTTCATATATAAATGAAAGGCTAATATCAATGAGAGGTAATTCAAACCAATGTGTTAGTGAAGCCAAGTTATTCTTATAGAAAGCAAATAGAAAGAAAAATTAAAGAAACTCAATCTTTAGTAAACTCAATATTGAAAGATGAAATTGAAAAAAAAATCAGTATATGAAAAAAAAATACCAACATCAATTTGAGTTAACATTTCATACCTGTGATTATTTGGATCAACACATCAGAAAAATATTACGAAACCAATTCTCAATCAATTCAATATGTTAATGTATAAAAAAATAAAACCAATTAAAAAAAAAAAGAAAGTTTTCCACTGCCACACTAATGTTTTTATCATTTAAGGTAATCGGCCCTCAGTTAATTAACCAAATGCATACAACATTTTGTACTCTTTATTTTTTTTTTATCATTTGGATATATAAACATTTTCTCCACCGCCACACTACTCGCATGAAAAAAACCTAGAATATAATAAACGAGATGTATGCCCGCGCGCTGCTGTGGGCTTATAAAACAAATATATTTAATAGTATTATAATTGTGAACCAGTGCTAGATAAGTAATAAAAACTAAAGGTATGATGGAGCCAATATTTCATGATGGAAAAAAAAAGTTGTGTTGGTGATCAAAACTTGGAGACTGAACAAAATGATTTGCAGCAATCCACAGTGTTTTAGGAGGAAAGATACAGTGCTTTCGTCACATGATTTAGCTTTTCTGTTAATAAAAAGCAAAAAAATTACAAAGCTAAATTCTCTACCAACTTAATATTAAAAAAAAACAACAAAGATAATTTTGGAAGAAAAAAACTCATGAGGAAAAACATTGTAGCAATTAACAATGTTTTGTAAAAAACCAACAAAGATAATTTTGGAAGAAAAAAACTCATGAGGAAAAACATTGTAGCAATTAACAATGTTTTGTGAGAAAAACTACAGTGCTTTCCCTAATAAAATAAAATAAAAAACCATTTAGAGAAATACTGTAGCAATCCATAGTGTTTTGTGAGAAAAATTACAATGCTTTCCCCATATGATTTAGCTTTATTGTAATTATAATTCTTAACCAACTTAATATTAAAATAAAATGGACAAAGATAATTTTGAAAAAAATAAAATAAAAATCATATGGGAAAACACTGCAATAATTCACAGTATTTTAAAGAAAAAACTTTATAAAGCTAAATTCTTAATCAGCTCAATATTAAAAAAGTCAAATCGACAAAGACAATTTTAGAAAAAAAATATTAAAAAAACACAAAAAAGAGAAAAATCATGTTGAAAATATTGTAGCAATTCATAGTGTTTTGTGATGAAAGCTACAGAACATGATTTAACCTTATTTGTAATGACTTGTAATTGTAATTTTCAACAATGTTTTGTGAGGAAAGCTACAGTGTTTTCCCCACATGATTAAGTTTTATTACAAAGTTAAATTCTAACCAACTCAATATTAAAAAGAATAAAATTGATGAAAATAATTTTGGAAAAAAAATATTACAAAAAAGAAAACACAAAAAAAACTGGAAAAAAAACCATGTGAGGAAAAACTGTATCAATTCATTGTGTTTTGTGATGAAAAACTTGTATTTACTTGTAATTGCAATTCTTCACCAGCTTAATATTTTAAAAATAAAATTGACAAAGATAATTTTAGGAAAAAACATAACAAAACAGAAAAAAACCATATGAGAAAAAACACTGTAGCAATCCACAGTAATTTGCGAGGAAAGTTACAGTACTTTCCTCATATATTGTAATTGTAATTAATTTTTAACCAGCTCAATATTAAAAAATAAAATAAAAAAAAGATAATTTCGGAGAAAATTATAAAAAAAACAAAAACAAAAACAAAACCGTGAGGAGAAATACTATAGCAATCAATAATGTTTTAAAAAAAAATACAAAACTAAATTGTCAATCATGTCAATATAAAAAAAATTGATAAATAGTGATTTATCCGTAGCATTTATATATTGTTAATTAATGAAGAAAGATTTAGTGAAAGGAGCGGCTCTGATAAACTATTCTCCTTCAGATTTGAACTGATCATGCGCACGGTGATCGTGAGGCCATCAACTTTATGCCTTTGGATCTCATCCTTTGTTCGGCTGTCAGTGCTGAGCTCACTCACATCTTAGTGCATCTACTTTTCTTTGTGCCCTTTTTTCTTTTCTTTTCAATTTATACTTTACATATCCCTTTCGCAGAAATCATGTCGATCCACCACCGAGTTAAAAAGTTTAGCTTCCTGTGAAGGTGGTTGCCTTTCGATTCAGCACCCTTTATGCAACCTTGAGAGAGAGTGAGTGAGTTTAATTGAAATGCTTTGAGTTCATCAAATTCAATATTGTTAGATAGAGGGAATTGAAAGCTTTGTCATGACACTCTTGATCGAAAGCAGATTTTATTTTTGTTTTAAATTAATTTTATGATAATTTCATATTGTTTTTGATGTATTGATATTAAAAATAAATTTTAAAAAGTTAAAAAATATTATTTTAATATATTTTTAGGTAAAAAAATACTTTAAAAAATAATAATTACAGTAAAAAAAATCGGGTGACTGAGGGAAATAAAAAGTTAACAAAGATCACGCAGTAAAAATCGGAGCAGCGAAAAGTTAAATTGAAAGCAATGTCGGAGTAGTTCCATTGACTATTCCGTCGGAAAACTTTCTATTCCAAGTTTAAATTTTAACTGAGGGTTATTTCTTTTCTTATTAAATGAGAGATCTAAATCTTAAATCTAAGAAAGAATAAATTAATGGAAATTGAATTTACCAGTAGATTAAAATCATATCTCTTTAAAATATACAGCAATATAAAGGGGAAGGAAGAAAACCATTTATAATAAGTTTGCTTTCAGCTCGAGAGGGGATAAGAATTTTTTTTTTTTGTAAAATTAATCTTTTTATATTTTTAAATTATTTTTACATGTTAATATAATAATAATTTTTTAATATATTTTTAAATAAAATACTTCAAAAAATAACCGGTATCAAACTTTTAAATACCGGTAAAAGATTATAGCGTGTGAGAGGTGAATGAGGGTTCTAATGGGGAACATAATGTGAGAATCTCTTGATTTGAAGAGATACATTTCATGCACGTAGGGACCCTCTTGCTTTCTATTTCTGATTCCTTTACCGTACAAAAAGGAATGCATGCAACTGATGAAGACAATTTATCTCCTTACTCTCCGATATAATCATTTTCATGATGATTTATTTTTCTCTTTTGTCTTCGGGTGGTTGTTTGAGCATCTTAATCAATGGAAGCCACACAACGCGCCAAAGGTATCTTAGCCTAGAGAGTGGCTGCTAGATACTTTGAAAAAAAAGGGAAGGCAGAAACAACTTGTAAAACATATAATTGAGATTCCTCACCGGCCAGCCTGAGACATTGACGGTTCTGCGTAAAATTTGCAGACGGAGAAATATACAAGTTGAAGTCTCACAAGTCATGCTCAAAGCCCATCATTTCATGACAAGCTTCCTCGTCACTCCTGATTTGTTTGTAGCTTGGATTAGGCTGGCTAGCTGGATTCTCGCCTGTAGATGATGACCTAGCCCTCTGCAACTTCTCCTTCTAGCCACACCAGGTCGCTATATATATGACACCATTGGAATCCCAGGTGCTCTTGCTACCAACCAAAAAACACAGCTAGCTAGCTGCTCTGTGTACGTGCAGACAAACACATCTCTGAGTAGGGAAATTACTAGCATGTTGCTCTTTTTTCCCTCCCTGCGAGAAAATGGATGCAGACGCCGCCACATCTCGATCTTTCAGTCCTTTGATATTCGATCACAAACTACAAAGAATTACTAAAAGACGAGGGGATCACTGTTCACACGAACGAAGTTAATGTAATGTTTTAAATATTTATTACCACAGTTGAGGTATGGCTTACTTGACTAACGCATGGCAAGGCGTGATTGAGGTTGCCGATTCGAGCTTTAACATTGCTAATATTTTCAGCAATGTGACAGCCGACATATTTTGTCCATCACCCCTTTATAAAGTGAAAAAAACATAAAGGCACAGACTTGTGGGTCTGCTGCCTAGACTTTTTGGTATAGGCCGATGCCCTTTTATAGTGCCTGTCTCTTGCCCAAAAACTAGGTTTTTTTGTGTAGTCACATGGCAGTGCCATTTTCCTTTTTTAACCTCCCTTTTCTCTCTCTATTTTTTTCAGTGCCATTATAGATCAGTTTTTGTGTTTTTATTATATAATAAAATAAAAAAATTAATTTATTTTATTAGAAGTTAGTCATGAGTTTGACAGAAAACTAAAGTGAATCTGCTCTTGTTCTCTCTCTTTTTTTTTAAATTTTTTTTAAACCTATCTAGTTAACAAAATCATATAAAAACAATACCAGCACAAGTTAATTTAAAATTCAAACTAATAAAAAAATCAATTTAAAATTCAAACTAATAAAAAAATCAAGCCATCATTTGTTTAGCTTCACTCGTTAAACCAAGTTTAATTATAACACTAAAAATTTAGTTTAGATATTGTGTTTTTTACATTAAAAAAAAAATTCAAATCCAATCTTCAGAGCACTGGCCATAAACTAGTTTGAACTAAGTGGATGAGTATTCAACCATAAATAAGTAATAACTATTATCTTCTAAAATATCTAACCTAGTATATATAATATAATATAATTGTGATCTTGTTCAATTATTTATATAAAATTTATTATTGATTGATTTTACTATATTATTGTAATTTTATTTTTGGGTTGTCATAGTCATTATAAATATATTTATTTGTATTGTTACTATTATGCTTAAACACGAATAACAATATATCTTATGTCTAATGAAAATATTTAACCCAAATTTTATATAATATTTATAAAATTGTATTATTTTTCCACTTTGGTATCAAGTTTTAAAATTTTTTATTGATAGAAATTAAAGTTAAGAAATTTCTATCGTAATACTAATATCAAAGAGTATTAAAAGTTGTAATATCGATGCATATCCTATTCTTATTTTTAAAGAAATATTATTGTATTATTTGATTTTGTAATTGTATTAAGAAGAAGGGTTTAATTAAAATATAATAATGGTTCGAATAATACATAATTCAACTCTTATATAATCATAAGTTTTTGAATAATTTAAAAGCATTTTATATGGGTAGATTTACTAAAAATAATTATTTTTTTAATTTAATTTTCGATCTTATAAAAAATATTCAATGTGCATCTTAAACTAAAATTTATGATATTATCTTCGAATAATAAACATATGCTAAGAAATTGTGATTCAAAATATTTAGTTAAAAATATTTTCTCAATTTTTTTTAAATAGATATCAATATTTGTTTTTCTATATAGGCGGTAAGAGGGACTCATTATATTATTGAATTTTTTAATAGATGAAATATTTTTATTAAATTAGATTAAATTATATTCACATATAAGCTATCTATGCATGTTAATCATAATCATAGAACACACCTTTTCGTTTTAATATTGTATATTAATGACCTATTTTAATTGAAGCAGGAGGTGATCTTAGTCTTAATATGCACGAG
>Ga0325411_1005549_pt1 | contig 13951 bp, 8 predicted proteins | sample PopdelMetagenome_13_FD_206181 | JGI IMG/M metagenome (GOLD analysis project Ga0325411, IMG submission 206181) | Populus deltoides microbial communities from Bellville, Georgia, United States - Xylem-PdIQD-R4 | ecosystem: Host-associated > Plants > Phyllosphere > Stem > Wood/Secondary xylem... | reverse complement strand
GGTTGTTATTATTCTTTTTTTTTTAATTTTTATCCATGAACTCTAAATCCTTTACAAACAATAAAATTAATTCTTTTTTATAAAATCAAGCATTATTTAAAAGTTAGAATATTTTTAGATCATAATAACCAAATAAAAATAAAATAAAAATAATTTATAAAATCTAATTCTAAAAAATACAATATCAAAAGATTAAATTGAAGCCATAAATAAATTTCTCCATAATAAGCGAAACTTGACATAAACTAATATGTCAACCAACTCTAATCAATCATTGCCGGCAACCACGACTGCAATTGTTTCCCAGAAACAGCTTTAACCACAGAAAACGTGGGTCAACGATAGGGGCACAATAGTCATTGGAGATGCTCCTCCATTCAGACTTGATTTTGCCTTTTGTATTATAATTAACGAAAAAAAAGGGGGAAGAAAAGAAAGAAAAGAAGGGACAAAGGAAGAGTCAATCTGTGTCAGCTTCAACAGCTAAGTAATGAAAATACCAAACAAGACCTTTACTTGTCTTCTACAACACTTTCTGGCATCTCCATCTCCTATATAATTTTTATTTTTTTTATCTACAATAATCAAGATTCTCACAATTCAGCTCCTGCTTTCTTTTCACAGGCAAGTACCCACCCACCCCTCTCTTTTTTTTCTCTTTGTATCATGACCTGTAGTTTGTTTCATCTTTCTGTGTTTTTTTTTTTCCTGTACCAAATTAACTTTGAAACTTTCCTCTCTTTAATTTCTGAAGCAGGTCAATACATACATATTGAACAAATCCAGCCTCTTCCAATACCCAGCCATAGCTCACATGGATCCAAGTACTGGGCACCCTTTCTTTATTGCTTGTTTTTCTTAATTTTCCAGCTTGTAATCTACTAGAACGAGGGGAGAGGGGCATAAAATGCAAACAGTCCATCTGGGATTACTAGTTTGTTTTTTTATTAACCAGTATACCACAATTGGGTTGCTTATTTAAGCCAGCATGAGATGAAGAAATTTAGTTTACAGTGATCCGATTGTCATGATGGATGATGACATTGCATCATCCCTTATCAATATAGCACAAAGTTTAGGTATAGAAGGGTGTTTTTCATTTTTTTTTTCTCATTTGCGTTAACGTGCTAGGAAACAAAAAGTTTGTAGGAACATTATGCTTAGAATATATTTTGATTCTGTAAATTTTCTACTAGGAGGATTTTTGTTATTGAATGCCAACACCCAATTAAAGTAGAATTAACTCAGGCACTTCTTGACATAAGTGCAAACTTGTGGGTGCTGCAGATGCTGCCATTGAGGAGAGAAAGGGTTTCAGGAATGGCGTTGAGTTAGTGAAATCTGTCTCTGATAAGCACATTGATCTCCTCAGGCCATCTGCTCGATACTATACAGCATCAAAGGGTACTGTTCTATATTCAGACTTGATTTATGTTCCATGAGTTCTTTTTCTTTTTTTACAATATAACATCTTATCATGTAAATTGCATAGACAATGTTTTGCTGGTTACCGTCACGCTTCCTACTTTATGCATTGATGATCAAGTCTCTGTCCTCCCATCTATAGACGTGACTGAGCTAGAATGATAAAAATTTCTCCTTTTATGTTAATACTCGTGGCTGTGTGTTGATATTAATCAGAGGATTAGCAGCCCTTTGTTTTTCTTTTCTTTTCCTTTTCTTTTCTCTGGAGATGCAAGTCCGTGGGCTATGAATCTGAAGAACTCTGATATTTTTGGGATTTACTTCTTTTGCATTAGGTGCTAGTCTCGCTTTTTCTAAACATCAATTATTTTTAGGAGCCATCGTCTCTTCAAACTATATCAGGGTTATTGAATTCTGCTGCATTTTCATTTTCTACCTCCTTGTTGATTTAGTCTCTTTTAAATAGTCTTCAATTTTCTTCTTGTTTTTTTCTTATAGCACTCCTGCGTGTTTGATTCGTATACTGTATTTAATTATGTATCTCATCATGTTACTTTATGTGGTGGATTATCTTCCAGTTGTATTTATATTTTATTATCAACAATTATCAACAATTGATGTTTGCACTATTAATTGCTTATCCAAACTCCTGAGAGACGTTCTGATCTGCTGATGGTAGGGCAAGCAACAGATGCTGCAGATGGAGAAAAAGGAAAGTATACTCTTATTAGAGATCCTGAGGATTTTCAAGGGATTTATGACAAGCCCCTTCCATGCTTTGGCTGTGGGGTAGGATGGTTTTCGTGAGTATTCTTCAAACTAGTGTTTCTCCCTCCCATTTCCATTTCTCATGTTCTGATAGTTGTCTTTTTTTTTTTTTTTTGCAGTTTTCTTTTGGGATTTGTGTTCCCATTGATGTGGTATTATGGTACATTTCTTTACTTTGGAAATTACCATCGAAGGGATCCAAGGGAGCGTGCAGGCCTTGCTGCTGCTGCAATTGCTGTAAGCTCTCTTACGCCCTCTCTATCAAAATAAATACTGTTGTTAGTGAAGCAACAAGAGTCTGAGTCTGAATAGCTTTAGGATGATAATGATAATCAGATTCTCATCACTGTCTTCCTTTGTCACTGACTTGATATGTTAAACAGTAACATTTTTAGTCTTTTTTTATGGGCACTACAAACTGCACCTTGTTGAAAGTCTTCACAATTTTGATCCTTGATTTTAATGCTATCCCTGTTGCAGGCAATGGCGTTTTCTGTCGTGTTGATGGTCATAGCAGCTTATTTTTCTCTATTTTAGGCCTGGTAATCCGCTTCCAAGTTTGTTAGGCTTCACATTTTCAAAACAAAACAGATTCAAATTTCTTGCATGTGCAATGTAGATAACATGTTAAAGCGGAAGAGCAACAAAGAATATGTTGATACGAGATCCTTCACAGATGGAGATACCTTCTCGGCTACACTAAAACATATACCAAATCTTAAAAGCATTCTTTCCCCGTCTGCTGGCCTAATGTAAAGGCTCGAGCAGAGAAAATTCTCAATTAGCATGAAATTTACTAGTGAATTTATGAATACAGCAGTGAAATTGGATACTTTGTTTATATGTAATACATCTTATAATACCTCAAAAGGAATAAGTTTGTTACTTGATGGTGCATGCCCATTTCCTTTAAAACTTTAAATGGAGCGTAATTCCTTGCACTTTGATGTTGCCCTCCTTGGAAGGCTCAAAACTAGCCAGTTTTGTTATCTAGAGCCTCTCCTTGGGAGGCCGATTATGGTGATGAAGATAACAAAGAGACCGTTTATGCTTGTATAAAGTATTTACGGTATTAAGGGAACACTCTTGGATAAGTATTTGATACCATAAACAGCCTGAACTCGTTTTCTTGACAATTGAGAACAGTATCATGTTTTTCTCTTATTTGATGTCAAGTCACATCGTTCAATCAATTTAACGCCGGGACTAAATCCAACTCTCCAAATCAGTTAAAAACATATCATTCACATCAGGAGTAGAATGCTTTGCATTTTTCCTCAGGATTCCTATGAAAGACATCCAATGGAAGAATCCTTTTTGTTGGAACTAGCTAGATTGTTTCAAGTTAAAGTGCTAGTCGTCGGTTAGTCCCCCTTTCCCCCCAATTTCCTTAAGAGAGGTTGGGAATAGTATTATGGTGTAGCTTTTCACTTGCGGATAATTTTTTATTTTTTTTAAATTTTTAATATTAACACATTACAATATGTATGAAGATTCATAAGAAATATATTATCACACAAGCACACGAATAGGTGATCTTAATGAGAAAAGTTCGTCTATAAGATTTTCTTTTCCAAAAAATAAATCATTCGGTAGCAATACAAGCCTTGTGGGCATACATGTAATACGAAAAGTAATTGTAAGAACACTGCGCACGCCGCACAATAGAAGGGAAAAGTATAAATCATAGGGCAAGCATCAAGCCCTCTAAAATGGTAGTCCAGAGAGGAGCTACGGCTCCAAATGATTCTTGATCTAATAGGAGGCTAATGAACAAATGCTGAAGGACTCTATAAAGGAAAATCGCCCTGATAGGCGCAGTTGTCCACTAGGAATTCTCTTCTACATGGCCCAAAAACTTGATTTCAATCTTTAGCTGCTAGATGAACATATTTGTCGTCAACTCTAAACCGGGAGCTCGAATTGATCTACAACAGCCCCCAAAAGAGAATAATCAGCAGTAATTAGAAATAGAAGCGAAAGGGTAAAAGCATAGAAGAGGTGGCATAAAGTAAAATTCTTTTGAAAGGCTGACCTTTTGTTCAAGTATATTATCGAGTTCGGTTTCATCTTTTGCAATGCCAGATTCTTGGAGGGACTTCAGGACAAGCTTTTTCAGTTTCCTGATCTTCAGAACTCCATCATTCTGCATCATGCATCAAAAACCAAAATCTTAAATGTCAGCATTAGGATGATATTAAAGAAAGCAAAACGTAAGTCAATTCAGTATTAGTCATGTTTATGCATGCCATTAAAGTTTACTTCGAAGGTGGCTACTTAATTGATGACTTATGATAAAATTTATATATTTGGCCTAATCAACACAAGGTAGCAAATTGAAATACAATTGAACTGGAAATGCAATGAAAAATATGATCAAGGATACATACAGATTTCAAGGCTGATATAACCAGCTTCCTCCACTTTATATTCTTTTTATTATCTTCTTTCTTAGGGCTAGTAGCCTTGTCATCTTTAAGAGCATTGTGTTTAGCTTTCTTCAACTGAGTCTCAACATCATCGGATTTTCTTTCAACCTGACTTTTACCATTGCCCACTTCACTTGCAGCACCATCCTTTGTCTTATTCCCAGTGCCATCATTCCCAGATGCATCAACCTTTCTCTTCCTTTTTGAAGGCAACTTTCCGTTCTCTATTTCTGTGTTAGTATCTGCACTGTCAACATTTGGTGTATCCTGCAATTTTTGCTCCTCTACATGTTTATTCTCAATCAATGCAACCTTAGTAGGAGCATTTGAATCAAGAGCAGATTCTTCTGCCTGTTTAGGTTGTTGCTTGGCAGCTTGAAAAGCCCGGGCCTTTCCCCGGTGCTTCTTTCCATCAGCATGGAGAAGAAGTGCCTGCTTACTGGTAGCCTTGGTATTGCAGAGACTGTAATTACAGTGTTGCACAGAAGTTGATGGCTTAGATGGAATCACTAGAAGAGATATAACACCAAGTACTTAGGAGGGAAGCAATAAAACTACTCTTTGACTTCCTATGCATGCATAAGAGAGATCAAACAATATTCATTAGAACAGAAAGTTACATAATTTTTTAGCACTACTGAATTATTGTCTTTAGATTTAGTTCCCCACTAAATATTGAACTAAACCCCGCCATGGATCCAGGCCTGCCTCTTACAATCATCTTAACAACTTTCTATCCAAGAGAATTCCATTCAAACAAGTCTAGTACTTCATTACTTTGTAGGGGTGAGAGTTTCAAGTTGACGTGTTAATCAATCAATTCAGTTCTGGCTGAATCTGGAAATTATGATCAGTTTTGGAGAACCAACTACACAGACTTCTAAAGTTTGTGCGGACTAGGCTAGAAAAACTAATCACTCAAAAGACTGAGCAGTAGCAGCAATACACGATATTTAAAAGTTAAAACCAGCCCTAATCATGAAAAAACACCTGCAAGAATTAATTAACACATTGTACAACACAGCTTGAAGATTCTAATTGTTCAAAAACATATGATTGACAAACATTATTTCCAGATAAAAGATAAGGCATGAAGCTCTAATATCTTGATCCCATACATCATTTAACCTTTCTTTTACTTGTTTTACACAAGAAAAAACTCAATGTTGTCTTTGATGTTTGGCGAATGATGAATTTACCAATTTCTGGCATTTTCTTAGAAAACTAAAATATATTTTAAGACCGAAATGCAAGTCCCACAATATTTTCCACTTTTAAATTTAAAAATTTGACTTGGGAGATGGCAAAAAATCAAGTTTATAATCAGTCCGACAGAATCCAAAAAGGTCATACATCATGGGAGAACACAAACATACATGCATAAGAAAGGTAATAAAGTTTTTAAAAGAACATACCTACAAAACCATGGTGGGCGTTCAGATAACCCAACATTGATATCAACATCGGGTTTTTGCTTTGCATCCTTGTTGGATTTAGGTGTTGCGCCATTTGAAGCTTTCCCTTGACCCTTTGGACCATATTTCTCCTGAGAATAAACAAAAAGCAATTCAGAACTCCCTTAAGAAATTATTAGGAAAAAAAATCAAATATTAAAGATAGAAATGAGCATCGTTACCGCCTCGGTAATGCACTGAGTGTGGCCCTGAACGCTTTGCTTCCCAAATGTCTCTCCACAATCAATGCAAGATAGCTACACAATTTTAACATTCCAAACATACCAGAGTTTTTAATCTGTGACCAATATTTTTATTTTTTTTTAAAAAAAAAGGGAAGATGGAGAAGACCTTGGTTGCAGAACACATTCTGAAGTGATTAGGCAACTTGGGTTTCTTCAAATTCTCTCCACAATCCTCGCACTGAAACCACACCATCTCTCTCTGTTCCTGATGAATTGAAGGCCAAAGCAAGCAATCTCCTCTTTAGCTGCGACCTGGAGAAACTAGAAAGGGTTTTAAGTCCTTTATTAGGGTTTTAATCATCACTGTCCTTGTTGCTGGCTTTTGCTTCTGGAAGATTCGGGGCTCCATTTAACTCAAAACGCACCGTTTTGTTAACCCCAGCTGGGGAAACAAGCCCAGGAATAACGTATTAACAATAACTGTGGGTTTTTAACTGTAGTTGCTATTGTAAAATTATTATTTTACCCTTGAATTGAATAAAAAAGTGTAATGGGGTGTTTTGGTTTTTATAATTGGTCCAATAATCATTAAAAAAATTATTTAAGAGTGTGTTAGTAGTTTTATTTTTTGCATAGAAAAAATATAATTTTTTCTCTAGATTTAATAATTTCATAAACTGTTGCCGAATAATTTTTTAGTTTTTTTCAAAACCATTGACCTTAAAATGAGTTTGAAAATGTATTGATGATTTTATTTTTATCAAGTTTTTGTTAATTTGACAATGTTTTGGTTGAAGCTTGGTTTCTAATGACTAGTTAACGAGTGTTCTAATATCAGGGACCAACACAGGCTTAGCATGATCTTTTACTAAAAATTATATAAACACCAACAAAAATTATCTTCAAGTTGCAAGATTTTTTTTTTCAAAGTCCAACTCTAACTTGACGAACTCCAATCAATGATAAATGACTTGTGAAAAAGCTTAGAAAATAATTTAGATAGTTAATTGAATACATAGAATAAATTTAAGAAAAATATATAGCTAAGGTAACGTTTCATTCGAAAGGATGTGGTAAAGATAATGTCTATCTTTTCTTAAATATAATTAACCTTGTACTTATATCTTTTGAACCAATATATATTTTATGATTCTTAGTTTTCTTAAGAACTAGGTGTCAACTTCATTTTCAATATTTCCCTTTAAATTCATAGGTCTCATTTTCATATCAAGTGCAACATGATTGATTCGATCACAAACAAGAAATCAACCATGTATAAGACTAATTTGGTCATGGTAAAAAAAATCAACCATGTCCAAGACTAGTATTAAGCCCAACATTTTAGCTAATTATATCATGGTTGAAAAATTATGCTCAGAGATGGACATGATTGATTAAGGAAGGTATTTATGAACTTAAGACCGAGGAGATATTCCAAGAAATTTGAATTGGCAAAGGTAATTTTTTGGTTTTCTAAGGTATTTTTTAGAACCCTAGTATCTTATTTCATTTTTTTTTATTCATGCCTTGTTTGTTTTCAGGAAAACACTTTCCTGAAAACTACTTTCCTCACTTTTCTATGTTTGGTAAACATACAGAAAGTTAGTCAAAGAAAAATGAATTTCGGTCGAAGAAAAAATTAAACCTTTATGGCAGGAAAGTGTTTTCCATTTCTTATCCTAAGGAAAACACTTTCTTTTCTTTATAAAAAAACATAACACGATACATAATACAAATCCCTATCTCTCTCTCTCTCTCAAATCTCTTTACCAAGAACAATTGAAGCATATTCCTCTTATTTTAGGTAACTCTTTTTCCTCAAATGTCTCTCTATTATTTGCCTTATATTTTCATCTTCTTTGTTTAGATTTGTAGTTATAATTATAACATAAATCTTGTGATGTTGTTTAATTTGCTGTGTTTTCTTCACAGAAACCAAACAAAACTCTTTGTGTTTTTTTCCATGCTCTGTTTTTTTCACAGTAACCAAACAAAACATGATACAGATAACAAAATCCTTGCTCTGTGAAGGAAAAAAAAAACTCTAATACAGATAACAAAATCCCCAAACTTAAAATCATAAAGGGTCTGAATATATAATTTTGCAATAAAATTATATGTTCAGACCGTGAAACATAAGGTTTGAGAATTTATAAAAAAAAAATATACTTTAAGGCCTTGTTTGTTTAGAGAATCAGATATTATTGACATAACTATTATACATTTTCAGCTTCTTTGAGCATACTTTCTTGTATTGATTGTGTAAGTATTTTATATGTTTTTTAATTTTTATTTCCCCAAATTTTTAGGTTTTGTTATTAGAAAACTTTACTTTCTTGTTATGGATAGTAATTATTCATGCAGCATGTATAGGAGCAGCTGTAACTGTGATAGCTACAGGGGTATCTATTATTGAACAAGAAAGAAATAGAATTTATATATTAAGAGAACCACGTATAAATGCAATTGCTCAATGAGAATTCTATATTGATAGCATTTTGAATCGAGATGATAAAAATTGCGTTGAACAAATTCGTATGAAACCAGTTGTCTTATATAATTTATGTGATGTTCTCACAAGTTGTGACCTATTACGATCAACTCAAAATGTGTTTATTAGGGAGCAAGTAATTGTGTTCTTACAAATTATAGGCCAAAACCAAAGATTTTATTTTATTAGCGGTATATATTATAAGTCTATTGAAACTATCCATCGTTACTTTAGAATTGTTTTTAAAGCAGTTTTTAAGTTATACAAACACCTTATTAAAGACTCGGGGGATATAGTTCCCGCAGAGATAATGAATAATCCAAGATTCTATCATTATTTTAAGGTGTAAGAACAATACCAATATTTTTATACATTAATTAATTACATCTAGAAGAAAAGGTTATAAATTATCTTTTCATGTTTATATAGGATTGTGTAAGATCAATTGATGGTACCCATGCTCCTGCAAATGTTCTTGTTGAGATTCAAGGAAAGTTTCGAGGTTGAAAATAAAGAACAACACAAAATGTTTTAGCAGCTATAACTTTTTATTTGAAGTTTATATATGTTTTAGCTGGCTGGGAAGGAAGTGCACACAATTCATGGGTTTTAGGTGATGCATTATCAAGACCTAATGGTCTAAAAATTCCAGAAGGTATATAATAAAATATTTATTATATGCAATAAACATATAAAATGTCTAATTAGATAAAGATAGTAATAGGTTTTTTTTAATTTGTAGGGAAATATTATCTTGGTGATGCTGGTTACGGTATTCAAAATGGAATCATTTCTCCTTTTCGTGGAGTTCGATATCACTTGAATGAGTTTACAGAACATTCATCAGAAAATGAAAATGAGCTATTTAATCTTTGACACTCTTCATTGAGAACCGCTATTGAGTGATGGTTTGGTATTTTGAAGTTGTTTTAGATTAATTGATGGAAAATCGTTTTGGTCTTATGAAATACAAGTAGATGTTGTGCTTACATGTTGTATTATTCATAATCACATAATGGGAGTTGATCCTTATAACTTTCTTTTGGAAGAAATATGTTCGGAAAGTGAACCAATTAGACAAACAATCAACTTAAGTCAACGGGAGGAGAGGGAAGAGAATAGGGAGTGAATAACAAAAAGAGAAATGATTGCATCAACCATATGGAATGACTATAACACTCACAGAAACTAGTAATTGAGTGTTAATTATATGTGTTTGTTTTTATTATATCTTTCTTGAGTTTGTATTATATTTGTTATGTATTTGGATTGTTTGTTGACTTTATTATAATTTCTTATGTATTTTATGTATTCTTTTTTAAATATTAATTGAAGTTTTTATATTAAATTTATTAAATCTAAATATTGTATGATTTTATTTTGTATAAATTTGTAATTTTTTAATAGAAATGAGTACCACACAGAATGAAAAATGCAAGGGCAAGCACTTTACATGATCTAAGCCTATGTCTCACATGTTACTTGAGATATTAGCTAAAAATGCATTTAAAGGAAACAAACCTTCTTCCACCTTTAAAGCAGAATCTTTTATTAATGTGGCTTTAGAAATTAGTTAAAAGTTCAATGTGCAATGCGAGCCTAAACATGTGGACAATCATCTCAAAAATGTGAAAAAAGAATGGGGAATAATAACCAAACTTAAAAATAAAAGTGGCTTTGGTTGGAATGATTGTTTGAAGATGATTACAGTTTTGAAAGATGTATATAATGAAGAAGTAAATGTATGATAAATATTATACTCTTTGTAATTTTTATATTTACTTTTGTTTCCAAAATGTTATACAAGGAACTAAAAAAATTGCACACTCTAAACTTTATGAACATGCACATCCCAATCATGATAAGTATCTCAATAAAAAAAAACTTGATATGTACGAGGCAATGACAATTATTGTTGGAAAAGACATGACAACCGGAAATTATGCTAAATCATATGCTAATGTCAACTTGGAAGAGAACACCGAAGAGCAATCAATTTCAATTGAAAATGAAGTGGAATATGAAGAAACTTCAAAAGAAAAAGAAACATCTTCCTCTAGTGTATAAAATAGGCATCATAGAAAGAGAAATCGCATGTATGAAGATGATTGTGTTGAAAAGTTGTCTAAAAAGATTGGAGATGTAGCATTTGCAATTCAAAGTCTCAACAAATATACAGAAGTGATGAAAATTGAAGGCTTTAATGAGATCACTCTTGGGGATCCATTTGATCACTTAGTCCAAAATAAAATGTTGACAAAAGTATTTATGGCAAAAAATGCTAATTTGAGAAAAATTTGGGTTCAGAATTTTATGAACCAACACTACTACAGGCCTGATTGCTAAGATGATTTTACTATGATAAGAAAATATATGTTTGTTATTTTACAAGTATGTTTACTTCTTTAATTTGATCTAGCATGTTTATGTTTGTTAATTTGAACTAATATATATGTGTATGACATCAAAACTTAATATTTATGCATGACTATGTGTGATGTAAGATATTTATATTAATTTCTTAATGTTTATTTGATATATATTAAAGAGATAATTGCCCATACCCGTAAAAAAAAAAAAACAATCTTTATCCAAAAAAACCATCAAAATATTTTTGTATTTATTTATCTTTTTAAAAAATCTTCATACCAAAAAACTCAAATATCTAACTCTTACTTAATACCATAAACTAATTTGGCTTTCTTCATATGAAAAAAAAAAAACTTATTTTAAGCTTTTAAAATTGAAAAAAAATATTAATAAGTTTTACTTAAGAAGTATTTCACAAGGTTATATCTCTATAATATTATATGACATATATAGTTATATTTTATAAAATAAGCTATATATGAATATAGGATATAATAAAAAAAATTTCATCATTACACTTTTTTGATTTCAATCTTTTATTGTAAGTGATTAAATATTTATATTTAATATTTTATATATATTAGATAAACTTGAAAAAAAATTTAATTCATTAAATTATTTTTCAATTCATTTTTCATAACATAACCAAATACTGAAAAGTGTTTTGCAGTTCATTTTTCATAACACTACCAAACATCGAAAAATAATTTACTTTTCAAGAAAACTATTTTTTAAAAAAGAAACTATTTTTCAGCAAATAAACAAAACCTCAATTATTACATAGAATACACACCGGTAAGCATCTATAAGCACTTATAGCACAATCATCTCAAAACCATCTATTAATAGTTTCATTGATTTTTGAGATATTTTAAACCTATTCCCTTTTCTTTTCTACAATATTTGCTTTCGTCGTTAGTGTGTCCATCTCTCTAATTTGATATGCTCCTTCCAAAATCTCCTATTAAAAATGGTTACATAAGATCAAGACTTTGAAGTTTTGGATTGTGTCTTCTCTTTCATGGCCACTAATGCATAATTGACATAATCTTCACACAATTTATTCTAGTTCTTGATACATAGGTATTTTGAATCAACATTATATTAGCAATCTCTATTAAAAGTCAAATTAAAAGCATCCGGTAAGTATTGTCCTTGTACTTTTTTTGTGAGGGAAAAACTTTATGGTTAAGTTTACCTTTAAAAAAAAAAATTTTAATCTCAATCTCTAGTTTTTTTTTGTTATCCTAGGAAGATTTCTTTGTGAAATTAAGAAAACATGTTTATTAGATTTTTTTTTTTTAAATAGAAAACGAAAGTCATTATTTTGCGGTGAAAATAATAAAAATAATGGATATAAAAATTTAGATGCACATATGGAATCCTTATTTTTATAGCAGAGAATATGAAATTGAAATAAAATCAGGAGAAAAAAGTTTGAATGATGAAATTGAAATAAATCAATTTTAAAAAAAAAACAGAAGTCAACCCGTGTTAATTTTTAAAACTGGTGATTCTATGAACCCGAGACTAACCCCATAAAAGATAAATTGTGAAAAATAACAAAGCAAAACTAAAAAAAAAGGGAAAACATTAGCTTAAAAAAAAGAGAAAAAAATTGAGTAAATTTAGGCGAACCTTCTAAACCTGATTCAATCTTTAAAACTTGCAACCTATGAAATCTTGGATTCGGGTTCAATCGTGAAGCTTAATTCCCAAGTAATTTAATTTTAAATGATGAAATCGTGAAAAAAATATTAATAAAGAAACTTGCAAAATAAAAAAAATATAACAACAAAAAGAATGGGAAGAAATTTTGATAGACAAAAACCCAATAGGGATGAAATTATAAAAACAAATCAATTTTAAAAATGATCTCAAACAAAACAAATAGTAATAAAAAGAATATAAATCAAATTCGAAAGATTAAAAAATTATAGGGTGGTGGAATTGAAAAACATTTACAATTTGATAGATTATTTTTAATTTAAAAAATTATAAAGGTTAACTTGAAAAATATTTGTAATTTTATAGATTTTTCAAAACTAAAAAAATAGTAATAAAAAGACAGAGACCAAATATGAAGAAAAAATAAATTGCAGGGGCTTGTTTGTTTTTTTTAAAGGAGCCAACGCCAAATTTGAAGTGAGGAGAGAGAAAAAGAAGGAGAAAATAGTTGTCGGCATCAAACTCGATGTGTGTCAGGGGCAAGCATCACCCAATTTCATCAGGTGATGCTAAGATCTTTCAAACGTTGCACCATAAGGTGGTGTTTGGTGGTCGGATAACCCCATACTTGCTATATGAACGACGCGGGGATTGTCCGCATGCTCCAGCAACTTTTTTATTAAATAATATTTAATATATATCAATTATAATAATACCCCTAAGTAACTTTAAAATTTACAATAAAACTAATATAAAATGAAAAAAAAATCAAACAATTATAAGAGAGTTATGTTGATTTTGTCTTCAAGAGCATCAAAATAATTATAATATTTTAAAAAAAATTAAAAGACGAAAACACATTTTAATAATAGAAATTATAGTTTTTTATTATAAAATTAAATTACTAATTTTATTGTAAAAAAATAAAATGACAAGTCTCTAGTTTAATAGCTAAAAAAAAAGTTGTTATTTTAAATAATATTTTAAGTACTGCTGTAAAGTAACTTTTCTAGAATTAATGTGGCTCGTAACTGTCACGAATACAACATCAATTATCAAATCAAATAATTTTTTTATTAATAGTGTAGTTGATATGAAATATTTTGTGGGGCTGGCAATCTTTCAACTGCATAAGCTTTACCCATATTAATAGCCTTTTGG
>Ga0325411_1005548_pt1 | contig 13952 bp, 6 predicted proteins | sample PopdelMetagenome_13_FD_206181 | JGI IMG/M metagenome (GOLD analysis project Ga0325411, IMG submission 206181) | Populus deltoides microbial communities from Bellville, Georgia, United States - Xylem-PdIQD-R4 | ecosystem: Host-associated > Plants > Phyllosphere > Stem > Wood/Secondary xylem... | reverse complement strand
AACATAAGGAAAGAAATATGTGGGATTCGGCAATCTCATGGAGAGACACTCTCCGAATATTGGGAAAGATTTGAGCAACTCTGCATTCAATGTCCTCATCATCACCCTGCCTCCTTTTGAGTGCGCCTTTGAGCCACCATCTCTTGGGTAGTGCGTTTTCTAACCCTACTTCCTTTCAAGTGCGCCTTGAACCCTCACTCTTCCTTTTTCTAGATAGGTCACCCATTACAATGCAACCAATTCTCCATTTGTTTTACCTGGGTAGGTCACCCATTACAATGAGACCATTCGTCCACATGGGTAGGTCACCCATTACAATGAGACAATCCTTTTTCTAGGTAGGTCACCCATTACAATGAGACCAATTCTCCATGTTTTTTTTTATCTGGGTAGGTCATCCATTACAATGAGACCACTCTTCCCTTTTTCCACCTGGGTAGGTCACCCATTACAATGAGACCATCTTTTTTTTCTAGGTAGGTCACCCATTACAATGAGACCATTCTTCCACCTGGGTATGTCACCCCTTACAATTAGACCACTCTTCTTTTCTTTCACTTGGGCAGGTTGCCCGTGACAATAAACCAGGGTAAGTGAGCTTTGGCAGATCACCCATGAAAATAGACCGGTGTGAGTATGTGTGGGCAGTTCGCCCGTGGAAATGAAACCATTTTTGTTTTGTTTTCTTTACAAGCTTACTATGCAAAACATTGAGGAGATTTTTGCTTCGTAAGCATTGTAAAGCGGGGGGAACTTGTCATAACCCATTTTTGGGTTATTCCCAAATTTATTTCATTTTCTTCCAAAAAAAAGCAGGACATGGTGCTGTTTTAAACGACACTGTGCATGTTCTTCTTCCTTGCGCATGTAGAGGCAGGGAAGAAGAAGATTTTAAATCTCATTTTCCCGCTTAACTTCTCCTTCTCTGCCTCCCCACTTGCCTAACTACTTACACAACCCATACCCTCATTAATGGAGAAATAGGAGACCCGTGCCCCCCACCATGACGAAAAGCAGAAGACCCATGCCCCTCCACCATGCCCTATGCTTGGACAGGGTATGGTGAACCTCTCCCCGACTACCTATAAATACAGGGGAACGAGCGACACTATGGGGGAGGAAGGAAAAGGAAAAAAAGGAAACTAGAGGGGGTAAAATTTTGGGAAACGAACTTGAAGAAGAGAACCGAATAGAGAGAAGGAAGCAGAGGATTGTTTGAGAGAGGAACATAGATTGTTTTGAAAACAGGGTAGACAAATAGAGTGGGGAAGATTTGAGGTGACAAGAGACTAGAAGGAAAGAATAGAAAAACAAAAGAACAGGGGAGAAGAACAGTAACTCATCTCTCTCTGGTTTCTCTCCCTCTACCATTGGAAGCTGCGCCACTGTCATTATGCCTTGTCACCACCAGCACCGCCAACAATAGTAGCTCCACCATCATTAGAGACCGAAGAAGGAGCAGCAGAAGCAAGAGCAACATGAGAACACAAATAGAGGGCGAGGAAAACAAAGAGAAAAAAATTCCACCGACCACCCTCAGCTTTCCCCACTTTGCCACCGCCACTAGCACCGTGAGCTACCACCAGCACCGTCGCAGCCAGAACAAAACATAAAAAATAGAGAGCCAAAGAACGGAAGGACAAAAGAGAAGAGAGCCGAAAAATAGAAGATAGACAGGGAAAAAGATAAACACAGTAACATCTCTTTGGTCTCTTTCTCTCCATCATTGGAAACACTTCCTGCCACCACAACACAGCCGTCGTCCACCGCGACAACAGTGCCACCGCCAGGTAATTCTCTCCCATCTCTATTTCTTGGTTTTCTTCTTGCATGCAGAACGTGCACTGTGCATGTTTTGCAAGCAAGAGAATAACCAGTTAATTATAATTAACTGGTTACTATGCATGACATAGTAACTAGTCCGGGTTAGATCATCGGCCCGGCCATGTTTGGATCATCAGCCCAGTCCACGTGACTGGGCTGAGTCCAACCCAATATAAGATAGTTAATATTTTATTTGGGTCGGTCCCAGCCCAATTTTATTCCATATCCGACCTAATAAAAGAAAAAATTAAAAATTAAAAAAACATTTTTTGAAAATTTTTGTTTTTCTCTTGTGTTTTTCAATCCATTTTGCTTAATATTGGTTTGTATTTTTATACTGTAAAAATATAAATTTGGTATTAAAATACCCAGTTTTCGTAAAAAAAAACTTTAAAAACACAAAAGAAATAAAAAATAAAAATATTTTTGTGCATACGACCAGGTATCTTAAAGCTAAAAATCATATGCTAGGATCCTGGTTGAAGTGGATTTGTTGCAGGAACTCCCAAATGCTATCCAGGTTGTGTTGCCCAATGGAACGTCTCTCTCCCAGCAGGTCACTTATGAATCCCTTCCCAGGTTTTGCAATAGGTGTCGGGTTATAGGCCATTCTGCCAATACATGCAACAGAGGTTCCCTGCGAAAAAAACGTCCTCATACAGCTGCTGTTTCTGAGGATGCAGATGATGTTGGAAAACAACAGTCTAATAGTGCAGACCCTCCTGCACCGCCTACTACTGCTGATGTTGTTGATCTTATGAAAGGCCACTCTGAATGTAAAAGATCAAAGATTGTTGTGTCTGGTCCCAAGGAGAATCTGGATCCTAGGTGCATTACTGAAGTAGAAGCAACTCCTGATGTAGTGTCCCCTCCTGCACCGCAGGCAACTGCTGTTGTTGATATTACACGTAAAAAATCAAAGCTTGCTGCCTCTGGTACCAAACAATCTTCTAGCCTGGCTACTAAGTGCACTGCTGAAGAAGAAATAGCTCCTACTGTAGTGACTACAAGGAGGCAATATCTCACAAGAAGCAGAGTTGTTGTCACCTCTGATGGCACTCCTATTGAGAAACACAAACTCAAAGGCCCGACCATTGTCCTCATGTCCATGAGTAGCTCTGGCACCCCTTCCTAGCTGCTCATTCTGTGCTCTTAATTTGCAGGGGTTTTATTCCTCTGTCAGCTGGTTGTAGGCTTTATGGCCTGCTAGTTGGAATTTTGGATGCTGGGTATTGGACTTTATGTTGTGTATAAGCCCTGTTATAGGGTATTTTTGCTTGTTGCTAATTGTTTAGCATGTTGTGGTCTAGATGTGCTTGTGGCCTACTAGTAGGGCTGGTTAGAATCCTGTTCTGTTTGAGCCTTGTTGTGGGGTCTCACGCTGGTGCTTTGTTGATGCAGTTTCTCTAGAGGGGGAGACAACATCCGATCCAGGGGTTACCTATACTAGTTGTTTGCAGGCTTTATGGCCTGCTGGCTGGAATTTGATGATTGATGTTGGGTTTTTATGTTGTGTATAAGCCCTGTTGTGGGGTCCTTTTGCTTGCTGCTGTTACTTGGCAGGTTGTTGTATACATGTGCTTGTGGCCCAGCTGGTTGGGTTGGTTAGAATCTGATGGTATAATCAGTTCTATTGAGCTCTGTTGTGGGGTCTCATGCTGGTCTTGGTGTGCCCTTTGATTTGGTTGCATGCCATTGGCTTGAAGTCAGCGCTTGATGCTGGCTCACTGCTGGATTCATGTTTTTATATATGGCTCACTGTTGTGGGGTCTCATGCTGGCTCACTGCTGGATTCACGTGTGTTGTCACTTAAATCAGTTGGCCCAGGCTGTCTTGGAGTTGGTTTGCTGTTTGGTGGCTTCTGGTTCGGCTTAGTAGGGGCATGGTCCTCTCGACTTTTTGTTTTTTCTATTCCTTGCATGAGGGATGTTCATGCAATTTGTTTATGGGATCTTGTTCCCTTTTTCAAGGGAGTTTGTTCCCGTTGATCTTTCTATGGTTTGTTCAAGGGAGCCTGTTCCCTTTGCCTAGATTTGTATGTCTTTTTGTATTGCTGGTTTCCAGCTTGTACTGCAAGCTTGTCTTGCTCTTTTTGATCTATACAATACTTACATTTGATAAAAAAAAAAGCTAAAAATCATATTATGTTTTTTTTTCACGCAAAAAAAAAAACTTTAGAAAATATATTTTAGCATGCATATTGGCTTTAATAACCAGTTTATTAAAGTCATGAGAACTTGCGGTCAAAATTTCAAAAACAACAAAAATTTCATTTTGTTATCTTTTAGTATCTGAGGTGCGATATTATGCGTAATACGTGTTCTGGATATTAAAACTCCCCTTTTTAGGCATTAGAATGGTTAGGTTTTACCCAATAAGATAAGGACCTCCTCACCGAGGAGGACTTTTCTTAAACCATAGATAAACCAACAATTACAAATATAATAAAACCTTAGCATATATTAGACAATTAAACAATGCAGCTTACCTTAGATAGAGCGTATTTGGGGTGCTAATATCTTTCCTTTAAGCAACCAGTCCCCGTACCCGATCTCTAAGACCAGTTAGGGTTTCTAGTGACCAAAATACTAGGTGGTGACTCTCATTCCATTTTTTCCACTGATAAAAAGACAAGAATTCCTTGTCTTCCCATATCTGCCAAGATAGACACACAATACCGTATGAGAGGGAGGACGATCACCGCGACGCCGCACATGTGTGACAAATTATGTCATTATATGTTTCCTTTGAAACAAAAAGAAAAAAGAAAACAAGTTAATCATAATTAAAGAATTACAAAAATTAGATGAATTAAAAAGAAAATTACAACGAACGCTTCTAATCTACAATCTACCAAATTCTTCACCTCTTCCCCCCTATCCACCTTTCTTATATGAGTTTTCTCATATAACTCCATCGGAGTAGGCTCATGTCCAAGCTTTTGTTCCTACAAAATAAATAAGTTGTTAAAAATTCTAACAAATAAACAGTAAATTACAAATTGAAAAAAAAATAATTTACAAATTCTTATCAGGCGTTTTGCATGCTTGACAAGTAGAAGCAATCCACTGATGTGCTATGATATGGATCACAAGTGCCTTTTAAAGTCTTTTGATGCCACAAATTCTTGAAACTTCACCCAATTTTCCTTTGTGACGTGACTTGGTCTATACTTTTTCTTGGCCACGATGTCATCAGAGTTGACTCTTGTTTTTGCATATTTGTGGGCATAATATCACAAATCACGCAACCTGATATAAAATGTTTTGTTAAATTAAATATAAAATTTGTTAATTGATTGATAATTACAATTACGTTGTGATTTTCCCACACTTTTTTGACCACCCCCTCATTTTTCTTTTCCCACCAAAATTTCCCTACATTGTCAATTTGTACATTAATTGGATTTTTGATTTTTTTTAAAAAAACAATATACTAACAATTGTTCCTTGAATGATGATTTCATCACACTGGTGATACAATAGTTAGCTTCAATATTTGTAAATCTAAAAACAAAGTCACACAAAGTCATTCATTTTCATTTAATGTAAATCTTAAAATAATCTAATCAATAATTTCAATACATAACTTACATGGAGTGGTCAGCCTTCTATTAAGAAATAATTTTAACCAAAAATTGCACTTTTGAACAAAGGATTCCATTTTTGTTGCCTAAAGTGGTTGAACCTCAATTAGTATTATGTGCATTAGGTGCCTCTATATGACTGGCACCTAAATTAATAGCATGGTCATCGACATCACCAATATTATTGTCGGTTGAATCAACAATAGTAGTAGCTCTGTTTGGACTTTTTCTTGGCATCACCAAAATACAACACAAGTTAATTCTCAATTTTAATATGATAAACTCATAATTATAGATAAAAATATATAAAGCAATATGGTCCAAACACCAAAAAAAAAACAGTATGCTTTAAGTACGCAAATTCAAAAGTCTCTCTTTGAATCACAAACCAAAGAAAACAAAATCAAGATCACAAACCAAACTAAAAAAAAAAAAACCAAAATCTCACATATTCATGAATTATCGTATTCTGAATTTTTCACATATTCATGATTCAATGAATTAGATAAAAATCTCAAACTTAGAATTAATCCATTCAAGATCATTTATCACCTTAAAATCTCACAATCCAAACAATACAAATAATCTTCAACAAAATCAACAATGCCTCACAACATTTTTTTTAATAATTCAGTTATGCAATTTCAATTCCATTAAATCATCATAATCCAAACAAAACTAACAACATTGATCATTTAATCACACCTCTCATCATTATCGTGGAAACAAAATCACTTAACAACATTTAAACAACACTAACATTTTCAAACTTCATCAAATTAACTTATATTTATTTTTTTTCCCTTATTAATAACAATATATAAAGAATGAACAAAAAACAGCTGGTCTCATCATAAATTAACATTCCCATAACAACAACAACATAAAATTATGCCATAATTAACATTTCCATCATCAATTTGTATCTCCAGGATTCGCCTTTTTTTTTTAGGTTGAGGCCCTCTATTTATAGAGATCTGTAGGGACTCTCAGGTTCTTTTCCAATGACACATGGCATAATTTTATTGGTTGATATTTATTGACAGGATCTTGCATTTTTGACAAGATATCTCGACGGGATCTTGTATTTATAACAAGATATCTTGAATATCTAATCCCAAGTGTCAACTTTTCATTGGCCAAGAAATATATGAAGGCTCATTTATTTTCCATGTCATTTATTTCAATTTTATTTTATCCTTTCTTTTAAAAACTAAAATAACACATGGTGAAATTTGATTGGTAGAAAATTTTTGTTTCTACAATATCCCTATAGAAAACAAATCAAAATAGATTATGAAACTCAATTCCCAACTAACTCAATGTTGAATGATAAAATTGGAAAAAGAATCAATTAAAAAAAGACACAAAAAACAACCCAAGTCAACTTGGATTAATTCGTTAAGCACTATTCCCAGGTCATGAGACTAGAATAACTTAATAGAAAGAAACAAAGTAAAATAAAATAACACATGGCGAAATTTGATTGGTAGAAAATTTTTGTTTCTACAATATCCCTATAGAAAACAAATTAAAATAGATTATAAAACTCAATTCCCAACTAACTCAATGTTGAATGATAAAATTGGAAAAAGAATCAATTAAAAAAAGACACAAAAAACAACCCAAGTCAACTCGGATTAATTCGTTAAGCACTATTCCCAGGTCATGAGACTAGAATAACTTAATAGAAAAAAACAAAGTACATCATGAAGCTTAATTCCTAATTAACCAAATATTAAATGATAAAATTAGGAAAAATATTAATTAAGAAAAATGAAAAAAACTGAGTCAACCAGGTTAACTTGTTAAACCCAAAATCTATGTCATGAAAGTAGACTAACCTAATAAAAAATAAATTTAATATTAAATGATGATTTAAAAAAAACATTAATTGAAAAATAGCACAATTCATACCAATGGATAATGTTTTGTGATGAGGTGTGCTGTAAAAACCAAATTTAATATTAATGATAAAATATTTTTTTTAAAAAAAACAAAGCAATATTCATATGAATTGTGCTTCGTGAGGAGGGGTATAGTAAAAATCCCCCATAATTTAGTTTTTTTTTTTAATTTCTAGAGAAGTAAAATTTAAAATGCTAATGATTAAGAGTACTATAAACTACCAGCCTAAAGAATTCCAAATTAATCTCAACAAGCACGTGGAAGATCATTTCAAGTAAATTACTCTACTGAAAAAGATATAATTCTCATAGTAATACATTCCAAGTATTATATAGGTTCTTTGTCAATAAGAAAGTGTTTGATTACAATCACATAATCAAAAAATAAAAATAATAGGGATAGAAACATGTTTAATTAAAGAGATAGAGATGAAGATATAAAAATAACCTCTAAAATAATTTCGGAGTAAAGTTTTGAACTTTTAAAATAGAAAGTACCAAAGAGATATGTCTTTAAAAACAATATATATTACAATATCTTATATATCACTATCAATTCTATTTCATCCTTTTTGTCTCAACTATCTTTATTTTTTCTATTGCAATATAGTAACAAAACACTATCTAAAAATATGTTTAATTTCGTTGTCACCTAAGAATTTTTTTTAATAGTTATGAGAAAATAATAAGTAGTAGTTTTTGTTGACCTATGGGTCACTTATTAATATTTATAATATATTGTATTTTGATGATAAAAATTAAATGGAAAATGGACTAATGATATGCTTGGATGAAATTAAGTTTAAACAAGTTTTATATAAAAATCACATCAACAAGCATGTTGTTTTCCATTTTTTACATCATAAAAAAAATCAAGAAAACAAAAAACAAATAAAAAATACAAGAGGATACACATGAAGAAAGCCTAGAAGATTGTCCAAGTTGTGGTGAAGGACCAAAATGATAAGTGAAAAGTACCAGAATGTACAAGATTGACAAAATTGGCGACCCAATTCTGATTGACAAAAGACCTATTTGGAAAAAATATTTGTATTTTAGGTAAAGATATACAAATTTGGATGAATAAGTACTTAATGACCCAATATGGGTGTTAATAGGAAGAAATTGAAGTTTGGGGACTGAAATTAAACTTTTTAAAGTTTAATTGGTCAAATTAGGGGCTTAATTGTGAAAAATTAAAGTTTGATAACTAATTAAGGGTTTGATTGAAAAAATTCAAAACCAAGGAACAAATGGTAAAAGATGCAAGATTTCAAAGGCTAAAATTGACCAAATCAGAGGGGAAATTGAAGAAATTAAAAGTTTGATGGTTAATTAGGAGTCCAATTGAAAAATCAGAAACCAGGGACCAAAATGAAAATGACACTAAACTTTCAGGCTAATATTTGAGTCTATCGGGGATTAAATTACATCAAATTAAAATTTTTATGTCAATTAAGGGTGCATGTGCCTCAATTGGAAGAGCATAGATTAAATTGAAACTTTGTCAAATTCTAAATTAAAAACCCTAAATTCTAGAGTTTAACCCGGACAACGTGTCATTTAGCATTTGCTCATCTTCTTCTTTAGCAGTTCACAATGATCAAGTTAGCAGATTTCAAAAGCTCGTTCTGGAGTTCGAGACCTCCAAATGACATGTGGTTTTTTGCAAATGAAAGAGCAACATCCCCTCTACAACCCCATTTCCATGAAATTGGATGTTTACATCCCAATTCTTCCATAGAAAAGCCTAACATCTTGTCCCTCATCAACCATAACTAAATTTTTAGATTATAAGATGATTAAGTTAGCACCTTCAAGCAAGTGAATATAGAGCTACAGATCTCTACATTGAGCAAAGTTGGATCCAAACAAAAGATGTTTACCCCTTTTACCAACTTTAAGTGGTCTTCAATGATGATGACATTAGAATTGCTCCAATGAAGCTTAAAAAATGACCAGCTCGGTCAGCCTTAACTGAATACCTATTGGTGCAAAACCACATAATCTTTTCATGTGTTCACACTTCAAAGCTCCTAGAGAGTTTTTATACAGGGCTATAAATCATACCCCCAAGATCAGGAGGTAAAGAATGCATGCCTTTGTGTTCAAGTAAAGGAAAACCATTTAGGCATAAACCACCATTGTAGAAAACATTGAAGGACAGAGGTTCCAATTGTGAAATTTTGTCTAAAACTCTCTCATTTTGATCAAAGGGCTCAACTTTGATCAATATTTGATGAAATCTATCAAAAACCCTAGAAAAACCCCATAAATGCCTTTAAAAACTCGAGCTGAAAGGAGGAGGAAAAAAGGTGAGAAATACTGAGAAAATACCCTAGTTATGAAGGTTGATGAGCCTAGCATAAGGTTTCTTTATCTTTCAAAGGGAAGCTAGTTTGTGGAAACAAAACCTTATAAAGGAAAGCAAAGAAAGGCAATAGATGTTCTAGGGGTTTGAAGGTATATTTCTTAACCTAAAAGTGGAGTCCATGTGGTGTGTTTGAGTTGATTTTGATTGTCATTTGGTTTGTATTTATGTTTACAAGTATGAAAATGTTCTTGTAACGCTTGAAAAGTAGGGATGTGTTAGTTTCTTTTCTTTTTGTAATTTTTTATTTAATGGTTTGATGTTGTTCTCTTAAGCATTTTAAAATGTGTTTGATTTTTTTGATGTAATAAAAGCCGTCTAGTTAAGTTAGTTTTTGATAAAATAATACTTGTTTTCTTAGTTTTGTTAGTTCAGATAATGCATTGATAAGCCATGTTATTAATCCTGGGTTTATAAGGCTTTGGTCAAGACCAAAATATGTTTTAAAAATCAAATTTGAATCCAAATTGCATGGATGAGCTTGCTGTTTTTATTTGTCAGTTTTGGGAAATGGGATTTCATGCATGCTTTCCATGATTTGTTATTTTTTGTTGTTTATTTTGATTCAAACACAAATGAATATGACAATGTGGTTTGTGTGAACAAAAAATATTCGGTTTGGAGGCTTGGTATGCATTTCTGGGTTTGGTAAAAGGCTAATGCATTTTTGGGCAAAATCTGGGTTAGTGTTCTTTATGTTCTTGCCGAGAATATTGCCTTAACTATGAGTTTTTTTACTTGTTTTATTTCATTTCTTTGCATCTTCACATTCGCATAACATCATTAGAGAATAATCTAGGGTCTTGATGCATCAATAATTGTTTTTATGAGTTTTAATCCAAGGGTTTTGTTTTTGGTATATAAACTTTCACAGTCAAATCAGGATTATTAAGTGATAGTTGTTGAGTTGTGTTGCTTGATTATTTATCCTTGGGTAACCTTTATGTTTCCTTTTATTTCATGAAATATGGTCGAGTTTAGAGTTTGTGTGGCTAGAATCACTTCCAATGTTCATTTGTGTTCCTTTTTTTTTTTGGGTTTTGATCCATTTTCACCAAGTTTTTTGAGTTTTGGCAAGTTTAATCTTTTTTGGGTTTTGTTTTTTTTTTTTTGACTTATTTTCAGGTCAAACCCATGTTTTTAGTTTGGTTTATGGTCGAACCAAAGATTTTTGGTTAACCTAGTCGGGTCAAAATTGAATCAATGGCTAAGGCTTTGCTTAGCTAGCAATGTTTTTGCTAAAGGTTTTTTTTTTAAGGGTGTGTTTGACAAACACCCCTTAGGCTTGTTTTGGAGAGTTTTATTACAAAAAAATGGGTTTTTGCCAAACAAAGCTTAAAATAAACACAATAAAAATTGTAAAAAATTATAAAATAATACTTTTTTTCCTGCATATGGCCAAAAATCCTTAAAATTATTTGAGTTTTTTTTATTTAAAAAATTTAAAATATTTTGGCATGTTTTTAAAAAGATATTGCATGGATTTTACAACAAGTTTGTAAAATTCCAAAGGATTTTAGCATATATTTCAATAACCCTAAAAATTATAATTCATGAAAGGTAATGGTCAACATCTTGGTATAAGTGTTGGAGCTATAAGTAGGGTGGTATTTAAATACCAGGAGTTAACTAAAAAATTTTAAGAATTATTTTATATATTCATCAATTTTAATCGGGAGTATTTTTCACTATAATATATGAGTTATGGAGAACCCTTTCACCTTCCATGATAAGTGAACTTTGTTAGTGTAAATCCCGAGAAAAACCAAGGCTGGATTAAATTAAAGAAAATAAACTAAACTAAAAAGAAGTGGGGGTAAGAACCAATACACTTAAAGAAAATGGGGCCTATATGCAAATAAGAATAATTATAGAGCATAAATACTCCTATTCTCACCAAAAACAGATCTGCAGCTACGTAAAGAAAGAAAAGAGGGAGTTTTTATATCTATTTTTAGAAATTAAGAGAGAAACACCAAAATTTCAAGAACCCATCCCAGATTGAGGGTTATAGGTAAAATAAACCCTGGTGGGAAAGGGATTAACAAGAAAAAATTGAATAAGAAGAGAAGAGGGGAGGGTCAGCTGTCATTAGAAAGAAAAGGAGGGTTTGAAGCCTTGATTCGCATCAGGTAAGATATTCTAAACCTAGTCTTATGAGTTATTTCAAGTCGATTATGAATTGATGCCTGGATGTTAATTTATATATTGAGTTCTTGGACTTGAATTGAGGAAAAAGTAAGAGTTGTTAAAGTAAAGAACTTCATGTGTTGTGTGTAAATGGAAAGGTTGATGAATCTGGACAGTTTCGTCTCTTGACCTTCAAAGAGATTTTGGGTAGGAGAATGAAGGAATTAGGATCAAGTTCCTTCATAGAAATTGTAGTTTTGGATGTTTATTAATGAGTGATTTTGACTACCTTAGAGGAAGAACTAGGTTCTTCCCAAAACATAGAACTTGTAGCCTCATGTCTTACCTTTCCAACGCCACAAATTTCGCTTGAATCGGAGTTCTATAACTCCAGATATAGTTAAAAATCTGAGGAGAGGTCAGACAGTAACAGTTCAAAAATGGACAGTAACAGTCCAAGTGTTTGTTAATGAGCGATTTTGACTACCTTAGAGGCAAAACTAGGTTCTTCCCAAAACATAGAACTTGTAGCCTCATATCTTACCTTTCCAAAGCCATAAATTTTGCTTGAATCGGAGTTCTATAACTCCAGATATAGTTAAAAATCTGAGGAGAGGTCAGACAGTAACAGTTCAAAAATGGACAGTAACAGTTGGACAGTAACAGTCCAAGCGTTTGTTAATGAGCGATTTTAACTACCTTAGAGGCAGAACTAGGTTCTTCCCAAAACATAGAACTTGTAGCCTCATGTCTTACCTTTCCAACGCCACAAATTTTGCTTGAATCGGAGTTCTATAACTCCAGATATAGTTAAAAATCTGAGGAGAGGTCAGACAGTAACAGTTCGAAAATGGACAGTAACAGTTGGACAGCACAGTCCAAGCGTTTGTTAATGAGCAATTTTGACTACCTTAGAGGCAGAACTGGGTTATTCCCACATAGAACTTGTAGCCTCATGTCTTACCTTTCCAACGCCACAAATTTCACTTGAAACGGAGTCCTATAACTCCAGATATAGTTAACAATCTGAGGAGAGGTCAGACAGTAACAGTTCAAAAACGAGGCAGTAACAGTTGGACAGTGAAAGTCCAAATATAAAGAAAGGAATGATAACTAAGATTGGACAAAGAACGACAGTAATCATGAGTGGGATGAGAAAAAACATAAAGTACTAAGAAATGACTGAAAGAAAGACTTATTGGTTGTTGATATGGTTATTATAAAACATATCCTTGAGTAAGAAAATTTATGAGATAAACCTTTGATTTGCAGGAGGGACCACAGACGTGGTGCAGCAGCAGCAGCAGCAGGGGAGCACGAGTAGAGCTTCTATTGCAGGTAGGTGTTTCACACCTATGCTTCCTAGTTAAATTCCATGATTTAATATATTTTGATGTGAAATGTGAAATTACTGAATGTATGTGTATTCAAGGTGAAAAGTTGTTATGTGAATTGCCAAGTGATGAAATTATCACTAAAAAAGGAAAATATTAGAAGTGTGATTTGAGGCATAAACTAGCATACATTGAGTGTATGTTAGGATCCCGGGTAAGGGGATCACCATGTATTGTCTAGCATACATTGAGTGTATGTTAGGATCCCGGGTAAGGGGATCACCATGTATTGTCTAGCATACATTTAGTGTATGTTAGGATCCCGGGTAATGGGATCGTCACGAATGGACTAACATACATTTAGTGTATGTTAGGATCCCGGGTAAGGGGATCTCCACGTATTGGCTAACATACATTCAGTGTATGTTAGGATCCCGGGTAAGGGGATCACCATGGAATGGCCAGCATACATTTAGTGTATGTTAGGATTCCGGGTAAAGGGATCGCCTTATATCGACTCCTATGGGGTGGTGATGACAATACCAGTGAAATTGGTATCGGTAATGTGATAAGCAAAAGTAATCACGTTGATCTTATAAAGTCTGGAATGAAGGTTGATAGTGGCAGAGGGAACGGTTATTAATGGTTTGAATAAGGAAGAGATTTTTAAATAAAAAAAAAAACTAGAAGGGAGAAGTAAATGAAATATGAATGCATGTTACCCTGTTGAAATTATTAGATATTCGTATTGTTATATTTATGGAAATATTCACCTTGCAATAATATGTATTTTGTTTCAG
>Ga0325411_1005544_pt1 | contig 13954 bp, 5 predicted proteins | sample PopdelMetagenome_13_FD_206181 | JGI IMG/M metagenome (GOLD analysis project Ga0325411, IMG submission 206181) | Populus deltoides microbial communities from Bellville, Georgia, United States - Xylem-PdIQD-R4 | ecosystem: Host-associated > Plants > Phyllosphere > Stem > Wood/Secondary xylem... | reverse complement strand
AAAAAAAAAACCCGGTAAAGATGAAACACTGTCAAGATGGCCTATTGCTATCCCAATTCAGAGATCCAGAACTGGTCCTAACCCAAAGACAGTTGGACAAATCATTAGAAAAACAAACAATGTTACTTTGCCTTTAATGAACTGAGAAAGAAAGAATTATTGGATTTTGTCCAAACTAAAATGGAGAACACAAAAATCTTGGGCCCCAGATCACCCTGTCGCTGTGATGTATCCGCAGTTGGCAGGAGTAATCCCTATACCTACAAGCTGCTAAAGAAGAGATGATTTCATGTTCAATAAAAACAATAAACCAAACAAAACTTATTAATTAGAGAGAGAGAGAGAGAGAGAAATGGAGGAGATGAGATATGATCCGAGTTGTAGGTTAGTTGATTAACTCTCATATCAACGAATTAACCCGATTCTATCCCCAAATGACGTTGAATAGGTTATGTGATTTTGTCCTAAGAAATTACTAATTGGATTCATTTCTATGAGATTTATCTCAAAGCTTGATTTATAAAAAGTTTGTTTAGTACTGTGGTGGCGGTTATTTTTTAAAATTATTTTTATTTGAAAATATATCAAAATAATATTGTTCTATTTTTTAAAATTTATTTTGATATCAGCATATCAAAACAATATAAAAATATAAAAAAAATTAATTTGAAGCAAATAAAAAAATAAAAATAAAATTTAATTTTTTTTAAAAAATACTTTTGAAACACAAAAACAAACGGACTATAAGTTGGCCAGGTCAACCCTCAAATCAACAAGTCAACCCAAGTTTATCATAAAACAATATTATTTTTATTTATTTATAAATAAAATGATATTTTTTTGAACAAAAAATTAAAAAAAACTTAAACAATACCATTTTAAACAGTTATAAAAAAAATAATTATAATTGACATGATTATAATTCTCACTCAAGTCAAGTTTGGTTAGGTTACCTGATTTACAAATTAATTTATATAATTATATAAATTTTACCACGTAAACTCACTATCTAATTAAAAAAACAAAATTTGCTCGAATCAAACTTCAAATCAATGAACCGTCGTATTAACCCGCTAAGCTAGATTTGATAAGTAGACTTCTACGTCATACAAAGGATAGCACATTGAGAGTCCTTACTGGAGATCCATTCCTTAATCAATGTCTGCTTTGGAGGTAATTGCCACCTTGGGAAAGCGATTAATGGCAGAAATGAAGCAAATTAAACTGGTCCAATATTTTTTTTTCAAATAAAAATCATCGCACCTCATCATGCTCTGCCTGATATAGCAAACATGAAAACGTTTATAGTAGTCAAATTTTCAAGTCTTCCTATCCAAATAACCTAACAACATGATGAAAAAAGTAATCAAAATGGTGTCCAGAGACCAGAAATAGCAATTAAAGCATCAACCACAGAAAGAAAACAGCCAATCCCAACTAATGGAACTAACATCCTTGTTTATTATTAGTAAAGGATCCCTAATCTCTCTCTACAGGCAATCAAAATGTTGAACATGAACAGGTGTCACAACCCCACGTCCCTAATCTTGTCTACCGTTGCCTTCTCAGCTATTTATGCATCTATAATACTCCCTGCCTTCTCTCCCGCCTTAGTTTCTTTAATATTGTTAACAAATATTCTCTCACCACCATTTTTTTTTTAATTTTCCAATCAATTTCCTCATTTCTCCTCTGTTTTTGACCCTCTTTAGATTGAGGAGACATGATGAACCGGGGAGGAGGAATAGGCACACGAATGGGAGATGGAGAAGAAATAGGCACAAAGTTTGTGGACACAGGAAACAGCATACCGAGATCGAAATTCGGCAACAGTGTGCATTCTGATCCAAATCTTTCAGCAACAGTTGCGGCAATACCCCGTGATGAGGTTTTTGCCTATCGAAATAGCAGTGCTTCCTTTACAAGTCCTGCCAGTTATGATCCTAACAGGATGAGCTGTGAGGGGTCTCCTATGACCATGTCACCATGGAACCAAACCGGTGCTGGCTCCAATTTTCCGTGGTCAATTGAAGAAAATCTTCCTCAAAATGGTCTAATTGGCTCGCTTGTTCGCGAAGAAGGTCATATTTATTCCTTGGCCGCAACCAAGGATCTTCTTTATACAGGTTCTGATAGCAAGAATATTCGTGTGTGGAAGAATTTGAAGGAGTTCTCTGGATTCAAATCGAGCAGCGGTTTGGTGAAAGCCATAATAATTGCAGGTGAGAAGATTTTCACGGGCCACCAGGATGGCAAGATACGAGTCTGGAAGGTTATTCCAAAGAATCCAACCGTGCATAAGAGATCAGGAACCTTGCCTACCCTAAAGGAAGTATTTAAGAGCTCTATCAGACCAAGCGCATATGTCCAAGTTCGGAACCGTTCTGCTCTTTGGATCAAGCATTCTGATGCCATTTCATGTTTAACCCTCAACGAGGACAAAACCCTTTTGTATTCTGCTTCCTGGGATCGGACTTTCAAGGTATGGAGAATCTCAGACTCCAAGTGTCTCGAATCAATCAATGCTCACGATGATGCTGTTAATTCAGTAGTAGCGAGTCTAGATGGCTTGGTGTTCACAGGCTCAGCTGATGGAACGGTGAAAGTGTGGAAACGAGAGCAACAAGGCAAAAGGACAAAGCATTCTCCGGTTCAAACATTGTTGAAACAAGAGAGTGCCGTTACAGCTTTGGCTGTGAACACCTCTGGTTCGGTTGTGTACTGTGGATCCAGTGATGGAATGGTGAATTACTGGGAATGCGAGAAGCAGTTAACTCATGGTGGGGTACTCAAGGGCCACAAGCTTGCGGTTTTGTGCCTCGCTTCTGCAGGGAATCTGGTCTTTAGCGGATCAGCTGACAAGACCATATGCGTGTGGAGAAGGGATGACAAGATTCACGCGTGCATGTCTGTGCTAACAGGGCATAATGGACCTGTCAAGTGCCTGGCGGTGGAGGAGGATCATGAGAAATCCAAAGATGGTGATCAGCGGTGGGTGGTGTATAGTGGGAGTCTGGATAAGTCTGTCAAGGTTTGGAATGTGGCTGAGATGGCACCTGATATGTATCAAATGGCCATGATGCAACAACAGCAGCAATATCAGCGACATATGGGTTCTGATGCAGATTCATTGCCATCTGATGGGAGCAGCTTAGCTAGTGAAAACAGGGCGAACTAATCTCCAGAACCTTGAACTTTAATTGCAAGATGTACTCAAGATTAATCTAATTGTTAAACATTGCGAGTTAGTTAAACAAGGAACGAATTCCATTCTTTCCTTGCCGGGTTTGATTGACAGTGGAGGTCTGGGCTGGGGATAGTCATATTGGGGTTTGCGGTTTGCCGTCAGAGAGGGAAGAGGAGTTTGACGAGTGTGGATTATTTTTCCAGTAGTATTGTACCTTGTAAGCCTATTGTGGATTAGAATGAATGGATGTCTATTAACAAGTAAATTTTATGCTATGAAGTTATTCTTCCTATATGTATTCTCAAATTGAAAATCTGCAGACATTATGCAAGTGGCGATGCTTGCAGGCATCATAATTGTTAAGAATGATCGTACACACAGATGTTGGGAATATCACAACAAATAGAAAGAAAAAAAAAAAACACAAGACAACGATTTTAAATGATTCGGCTATGCCTACGTCCATAAGCAAAGAAGCGAAATTTTACTTCCCAGAAACACTCAATTCTCGTATCATGCAATAGCTCACAACAGCTCACAATTTGACATACTAGAAAAAAAATAAGTCTAATCACACATTTAAAGAATAGCTGAGGATTTCTAATTCTACGAAGTTTTTATTGCTCGAGCAAACTAATCCTAAGCTCATAAGGATTCTATTACCAAGTTCTTATACAAATAGGATTAGAATTCATGTAACATTGCAACAATAATTTACTACTTTGTCTGGTCAAATAAGGGTTGAAGTGGTTCATAATTTGGTAGGTTAACTACCAGGCAAATCGAACTTCAAGCCCTACTATGCTTTGTATAAAAGGTTCTAACAACGTGATGCTCTAATTAAGCAGGCCACACAATCTTTAATCATCTCGTGAGAGAGAAATCGATACGGCATAAGTTCTGCTACATGATTTGTAATGAATGCTCAAGTTTGTTTAGTTCTCTGCTACATGACTTTAGTCCTTCCATGATGCCACAGGCCGAAAGTTGTTTGTTGAAGTATATTTCAAGAAGAGAACCGAAGGGATCATAGATGACATCTCCTCTGGTTATACTGCCTCAGGTAACAACAACCATGAAAGACAGCTTATACGGAGTTGGCAAGGCAGACTAGGCATGGTGGATGTACCTGCTTTACATGGTTGGAGAGAGTGGGTCCTCTTCTGTTTTTTTCCATATCGAACATCCAAATGAGCCATGATTCTTCTATCATGCTTTTAACCATCTGCTCAAAATGCATCCTCAAAGATAATTGGACACTTTTTCTCCTTTTCCCAAAGGCAGCCAAGATAGAGATTTTGCCCACTGCAGGTTTTTGTTTTCTTTGGTACGATACAGTAAATCATTTTGCCTTAACTTGCGTTTGCTATTCAAAAACAACTTTAATAGTGAAACCTGTTGCCCCAAATGTCACGCCATACAAGGCGTAAGATCAGCGGTGAAGTTCCCTTTAGAAATGAGTTGGAGAAGTTCGGGTAAAATCCTGACCCACAGTCATACCATTAACGGAGCACACTCTACAACCAGAAGTTTGGATCGACGGGGAAAAGAAAACGAATCATGTCACCATTAACATGTTTGAAACTGGGAAAGCAACTCACCTATGGAAGAACTGAACCGTTCTGAACAATACATTTAACAGAAGATCATCTCACGCGGAGCCGATATCATTATACATATTGGCTGGTGCTAACTACTACAAAATCAATTTTCAATGAGAAAGCTTACGAGAATGACCCCTCCTTCTGTCAGGCTGTGTGCCTGAGCTCAGACCACGCAGACGGCCACTTCTATTACCAACTGAATTCACGTCTAAACTCAGAGGAACGGCCAAGTCACCCCCCTCAAGTATTCCAAGGACCTGGTATTTCGCAAATATGAGAAAAATGTAGTCATCCTTCGCTTCAGAGAATGCTATAGGTGCAGTTAAAAGCGAAAGGTACCATATATGTTGTAATTCGTAAATAAATAAGAAATAATGGTAAGGTAGCGTACCTTTGACATTGGAGGTCTGGTTTCTGGATCTTGACGGAGGCACAAGGAAGCGGCAAGGCCCATAGCTTGTAGTTGACAGGCAAATTCAGGGAGTTGCTCTGAGGCCAAACATGGATCCAGTAATTCATAAATACTTTCCATGACATGACTTGGTTCTAATGCAGTGACAGGATGGAAACAGTCGGACAAAAAATTCCGTCCCCTGTAAAATTGCAGCATGCTGATTCTTTGACCTGTCATTAGCTCTAATAAAACCAATCCAAATGCAAATACGTCAACTGTCTGCGTAATTTTTCCACCACTGGTGTACTCTGGTGCAACATACCTGGATTTAGGATGAAATCTTTGCAGTTTAAGCATAAATTCAAAACTCAACAGAGTTGAACATAAGAAGAAAGGAGGTTATGTAAGAAGTACCCTGAAGTTCCAATGACTCGCTCTTCGCTACCGATAGTACATTCAGCGTGCCACCGAGCAAGCCCAAAATCAGCAACCTAAAACAAAACAGTAAGGTGCATATTCCATCAGTGTTGGCATCCTCATGATAATCAGTCTGTTATGTGATAAGGCATTGAACATAAATGAGATCTAATCTTTCTTTCTTTAAAAACAAAATAGATTTGCAATAAGAAAGAGTCTCCATGGAAATTAAGTTCTTGTTTTTAAGCATAACCTGTCCTGGAATAGAGAAACAAAAGTCAAGGTTTTGGGCGTGGATCCTTTTTTTAGTACAAGCAAGGCAGTACAAATTATATTAAGGAACATTTGAAGAAGATGGAATCGTGATCTTACTAGCTTAAAGAATGAAAGGTCATGCTTCTAAAACAAATAAAGATTAAATTTAGTACCAGAGGCTCAAAATTATGGGTTACGAGGATATTATGAGGCCTCATGTCTCTGTGCACCACACAACCCACTCTGCAGTCTTCATGAAGATATCGTAAACCTCTTGCTGTCCCAATTGCTATTTTCAGTCTTGAGTTCCAATCTAGAGGTGGTCTTTTGTTTCCTGTAATCACAGAAGTTCAATCAAAGAGCTGATTTTTTTTACTGGGCAAAATTTACAAGCCAGAAGTATACATGCCAGCAGAGGATATTGAGAGCACAAAAATTTAGAAACCATAAAAGGAAGGGCACCGTTCTTGATGCAAACAAGGACAAGGATAGGGACTACCGTGCAAATGGAAGTCCAGTGACCCATTGCATATGTACTCATAAACCAATACTCTCTTCTTGCCATCAATGCAAAATCCAATCAACAACACGACGTTCCTGTGTAGCGCACAGCTCAATACCCTCACTTCCCTGCAGAAATCAGCATCTGCTTGAGAGCCACCATACTTTAAGAGCTTCACTGCAACTACCTGTCCATCCCTTAACACCCCTCTATAAACTTTGCTAAAACCACCTTCTGCCAAGAAATTCATATCCGAGAATCCTTCTGTAGCTTCTTCCAGCTCTTCATAAGAGAACTGTCTTGGAGGTTTTCCAAAAGTCGGTGCCTTGTGTTGGCATAAAGAACATAAAGGAGGGGGCATTGAAGAAGTTCTACCTAGAGAAACTGCATGTCTGATACCTGAGCTTACAATCTCTTTTTGATGGCTCTGGATGAGCCTACTAGCCAGAGCATCGTGATCATATTGCACAAACTTATCAAGTAGAGTTCTGGAAGTTGGAGATTTAATTTTGCAAGTATTTCTGCAATTCAGGGTTTTGGAGACCTTCCCATCAACAATGTGGTTTTGGGGAATCCAAAATACACTCTTCTGACCACTGCTTACGGCTGTTATTGGGTTTGTTGACAGAGGGACAATTCTTTCCCCATCTGAGTACATAGCTCTAAGTTGGTCATCATAGTTGTTTTGGTCATCTTTTAATGTGTATTTTATTTTATTCAGTCCTTGAAAAAGAGGATTTTGCTCATAAACAAGAAAAAGAGGCATCTCCGTATCATAGCTTGACGATGACGAACCTTCTCCGGTTCTCGAGTAGGGAGTACTTGGTTCTTCAGGGCTGCTCACAGGAGTAGAATGCTTCATCCTGTGTCCAAGCAGCACCCCAACATCTTTTTCTGGAGAAGAAGCAGCAGAATAGTATGGGGTTTGGACTTCATTCGAGCATCCCAAGTTAAGCCTGAGAACTTTTGCCTGAGAACCTTTCATTACAACAATGTTGCATCGAAGTTCCTCAATGCAGTGCTTCAGCTCTTGCTTCAGTTTTCTGTTCTAGCAGAACAAGACACGATATAAACCAACCTTTAAGTTTCTCAGTATGCTCAGAGGCGAATAACAAAACAACACTAACGTCTTATTTATCATCATCATCATCATCATCATCATCACGGTACACAAACTAGTAATTTTACATGAGCTGTTAAACTACAAATATTTAGCTGAGAGGAAGTTTACATGGCTGTCGATATATAATACCAGCAGCATGCCACCAACAGAAAAGAAACTCATCAAGCATGTAGTCCCAAGTCCAACAAAGGAGGAAGATTGATGTAACTTGGAGGTTATAAAAGTTCTTGATATACAACACTCTTCGCTGTTACCATATGCTAAATTAGAAAACAAAATAACTTGTTCTCGACGCCTTCATTTTATCAATATACAGTTGGAAATGATTCGAACTCCTACTAGCATAGCATACACTATGTTGTTTTATCTTTTTAAAAAATCTTGAAACGATTTCATTCTAGATTGGATTTAATAATACGGATTCTATCCCATTACAAATGGGATTGAAGAATCAAAACCAAAAGCCAACAAATTTTAAGTGGGATTAGCCAGGAACCACGAGGATAAAATAGCCTAGCAGTGTCATTTCCTAAAACTGCCAATTTTATGAATCATGGCTATAATTAAAACTGCTGACCAAAGGGAACGAAAGAGCAGAGGACAATTAACCACTGACCAACCAATTACGATATTAATAGCTCAGAAATAAGAAAATACTTTTTTTTTACGTGTAATTACTTGTCCAGGACAACCCAGTTGGCTCCATTGCGCCTTGCTTCAGCCGCCACAACACTGCCCGGTGTACTTGACACCACCTTGATCCTCACTCCAACCTTCAATCAATAAAGCAACGTTAGCTTATCTTAGTTACCTTGTTGAGTTTATGCATAAAACTACGATGTAAAGCATGGCACCACTACGAGACCGTGTGGTGAAGCTAGTAGGAAAAAATTATTGAGGCAGTCAAATAATTTTTTTTTTATATTAGATCTTATATATATATAATTATATTTTGAGTTTTAATTATGTTGTAATAGTATCCTAATATATTAACCAAACATGTATTTTTAAAAAATTACAACTAAAAATATATTTTTAAAACCGTAATCGTATAAAATATAACAATGCAAAACACACATTAATTTGGGTCTAGTTAAAAGTGTGATATAAGTTGTTTTTTCAAGTGATTTTCACTTGAAAATATATCAAAATAATATTATTTTCATGTTTTAAAATTTATTTTTGATATTAACATTTTAAAATGATCCAAAAACACAAAAAAAAATCATTTTAAAGCTAAAAAAATTAAAAAACTTTCAAAAAAAATAATTAGACCACTATGACAAATAACATCTAAATGAGGTTCAAAGTTGTTCAATCCTCTAATCAAACCCTTATGTTTTCTTTATCCATTTTGGCTTTTTTCACCATTTTTACATCGCCGTAACAATCAGTAGCATTTTGTATCAATGAATCGCTGAATCCAAAATAAAGTACGCCATGTTTGTCACTAATTCTTAGCTTTAAGTACCTTCAATTCTCACATGGAGTGTAACAAAATGTTCCCCAAAGTATGATGATGTGGGGCACCATGGCGCCATGAAGTAATTATGCACCCAAATGTCCAAATAAAGCACATGAAGGGTCCCTAATTGATCTTCAAAACTAGCAAATTAGAAGCACATGCTATTCCCATCATCAACTCAGTTTGTTTGCATTTGACAACGCACCTCATGTCTGTTTGGATCCACACCAAGCTTCTACACACCACACAAAATTCCTAGAAACATGATCACAGCATAATTGGCCCCCCTTTTAGGTCACCTTATGCCCCAAATGCTTCTAATACATACATACATACTTTTATTTTATTATTTATACGAGATCCATTGAATATTGGCTTAATACATTGGCATTATTAACCTTGACAGCCAAGGAGGCAAAAAATAATTACAAATTTTGACAAGCAAGCAAGAAAGTCTTTAACCGTTTAAGAGAGAAATATACCCAAAAGAAAAAAAAAAGTTAAAAATTTCTAACATTCAACAAGGAATTAATCTTGCTATACGAATGAGAGTATGGATCATAGTTACCGGTCATGGTCTCCCTCGGTACAAGATTCCAGGTTGTAAATTGGTTAAGTTGATTTATGGATTGATGAATTAATCTAGATTTATTTTAAAACAATATTATTTTAGATAAAAAATAAAAAAAATTAAAAAGATAATATTTTGAGTAAAAATAAAAAAAACAATCATTAAAATTATTTGATTGGGTAAATTGAGTCATAGATTAACAGTTATCTACATTTAATCAAGTAAACTTTCTAAATAAATAAATAAAAAACTCGATTTTCTTTTATACCGTCTCACATTAAAACGAGAAAGAAAGAAAGCAAGCAAGGAAACAAGATGGCAAATGGGTAAATTCAAGCTAACCTCAATTTGGTTATGAAACTGAAGCATCATCTGAGAACAATTCTCGGAGATTTCAGAAACACAATCCGGCAACCTCTTACGTTGATCACTCCCACAATCTCCAGCCAACCTCGGAAAGTTCCAAAATCTTTTACCTACGCACATCAAAACACAAACATCCACACTTTATCAGACCGAAAAAAGAAAGTTGATAGTACGTAACAAAAGACTAAAGAGAGTGTCAACATTTGAAAATCCTGGATTACCGGATTTTTCCTTAGTGAAGACAGCAAGCAACGTTATGCCATCGCCAGGATGGACAACGTGAGTGAGAGCCCAAGCTAATGCTGTCTTGGATATCACTTTCTCTGCTTTCACTGCGATCACCACTTTGTCTGCCGGCACCGTGTTGGTGGTGCGTTGTTGGTGGTTACCACTCTGTTGCGGTTCAATTTTCTCCGGAAACATCTTGCCGTCAAGTTGAAGATTCCGGGAAAATTTAGAAACCTTTTATCGTGAATTTGACGAGGAAATTTTGGCCCGCTTAGCTTTTATAGGTGACGTTCGCTTAAGAAGAAGGAAGTGGCTTCTTAAAGGTCTAAAGTGAAGGGCAGTTTATTCATTAAAAAAAAAAATGAAGGGCAGTTTTGAAATTTAAAAACCATGGTTAGCTGACTGTGGTTAGCAAGTGGTTAAGACCAGGATTTCAGTGTTCAGAAAAGGTGGTTAAGACGGACGACCAGGATTTATTTTTTTCCCTTGTAAAACCGAACTTGAAGTCTTAATTGAATAAATTAGATAATAAATTAGTAGTGTAAATCTCTTAATTATATCTTAATTCAAGTTGTTGGTTCGGTAGTAAAGGTATTAATTTCTCGACTTATTATGTTTGGGTTTTGGAATAAATTAATATCAATCTATTTCTTAATATATCATACTGATATAAAATTTAAAAAATAAAAAAATAAATCCAAACATAATAAGCCCAGAAATACCATTAATCTTCAATAATATATTTGGTATTAAAATATAATGAAAAAATATATATTTTTTAATTTAAAATCAGTATGATATGTTAAGAAATATATTGATATTTATTACAATATCCAAACGTAAATAATATCAATATATTTTTTAAACGTAAACAATATTATCTTAAAAAAAAAGATTAATCGACAAAGTGGTTCAAACGAATCATCAAAGGCATGGTCGTAGCAAAATTCTATGTTTTGATAGCAGATTTTTTTAATTATTCGACGAAATGTTGGCTGATGGATGTCCCTACGTGCATGAGAAAAGCCTGTAATGGACTATTACGTGGACCACCTGATTTTACATGTCAACGGCAGGATTTTTCTTTTTTAAAGCCTTGGATATTAAGATTTGCTAAAAGAGACAAAATTCGAGGCATGGCTGATTGAAGATGCTCGAAACCTGTCCAACAGAGGCTCAACTCAGGGTGGTTCGGATTACTACAAGTTAAAGACAAAGGAACAGGGACGCTAGTTTTACTACAAATGCAGTGCCATTGCATGTTTTGTCTAACGGAAATTTCCTTTCATGCATGAATGTGTTGTAACCATCGTTGATTTGTTAGGTCTAGGTACGGGACCAGCTTGAAATGTAACCTTCAAAACATAGTTGTCTGACCCGCCCGATTCGAGAAGTAACTAAAAAAATTCTGAATTATTAAGTTATTAAATCAACTTGAAAGTCATCAAATCAACTATTTTTAATTAAATAGTGTTGTTTCACGCTATATTTCTTTATTTTTTTTAAATTTACTTGATTAAATTTAAATGAGGTTTGACTATGTCATTAGCAATTTGATACAATTTAGTCGAACAAACTAAAACTAAAATTTACAAGATCAATATCTTTTTTTATTTAACTTCAAATCATATTAATATTTGAAAAATAACACAATTTGAACATAACTGCTATTGAAAAATAGGAGTTAAAAAAATAGAGGTTGTTTCAAAAGTCATTTATGAACCAAATAAATTAACATCTACAAAACTCAATTCAAATTTTTATGAAGATCCAATGGTCAAGAAATGAAATTCAAGATCTAAAAGCAAAGAAAGAATGGGTTACTAGAGACATGCTAGAGTTGTGTTTTCAACGCATCCATTATCGTTAAAAAGATCTCAAAGAGACGATTCTAATCACACCTTGAAAGACCATCAAACATGGTTCTAATTTGTTAGGGGTTTTGTTTGGGATTAATTTACAGTTAATTACGGCCTTGTGTAATGGTATTTTAAAATGTAGTTAAAATCGTCTCGTCGAGATTTTTTTAACGGTGCCGAGTGTATCGAAAATAGATCCCAATATGTCCCATTGATCCATTTTTTCTTTCCTCATCTCTCTCTCTTTTGCGACATTACCTTATTTTCTTAGCTATTGAATCTTTATAAAATTCTAAGTTAAATTTTTGATAAAATTAATTATTTTTGAAGAAGATAAAATATCACTATATAATATTATTCTTAATAGCGGTTGACTACAAAATTGATATTAAAAAACACTGTTATCATCAATCGCTATTATTAATGACAGTTTTGTACAGAATTGATATTATTCAAAGAATGAAAACCTATGTTATTCTTCTAGAATTTTTACCAAACTATTTCATTTTTCAAAAAAATTACAATCAATTGTGAGTTGGAGTACATGACTACTATCATTGAAGTGATGACACTGATTTATGATTATTATTGGACGGCCAAGAGTTTGTGATGACGACCGACCATGTGGGCCGCCATATTCAATGACATGTCGCAAAAGCACCATGTGATGATAGTTATGATCTTGAATTTCTAGCTGGTCGTGCTATTAGTTAGAGGACCACTTTAACGTGTGTTTGTTAAGTGAAAGTGTTTTTTAAAATTATTTTTTTTATTAATTTTTATAAAATATATATTTTTAATTTTTTAATATTAACATGTTAAAACTCTAAAAAATAAAAATATAATTTAATACTTTTTAAAAACAAATCTCACAAATAGAAGCTACACAGTGAGAGTCCAAGGTTTCTCTAGGCTCTGGCCATGAATGGCTTCCTTCAAGGCTTGGAATTTCTTGAATGACACCATCTATGGATTAATTAATGTGGCCGTCTTCGTATATCCATGGAGAACTTGAAAATTAATTTGGAATTGAAATAGTAATATAAGAGACTTTAGGAAATTTAAGGGTCTTTAATATATAAATATTCCCTTGATTCCTCATTAATGTGTGCTGAAAACTTATATTAAATGGGAAAAGACAATTCTATTGACAAATCCAAAGGTTTTCACAGAAGATAAGTCTTAATATTATCATGTGTATGTCCCTCTCTATCTTAAGAAAATTGGTAAATTATATGAGTAAGAATGTCATTAATTGATATGTTATATTTTTATTTTTTATTCGTACTTTTAAAAACACCCCATCTTCAATTAGAAATCTCTTAGAAAATGAGTCGTAATTAGAGGTGTTGTCGGAAAATACATTATTTTAAATATTAATACATAATAGTAGAGAGACTTTAATTTTAAACATAAACAAATAGAGGGATGTGGAAAAACATTAACCCATAATACTTTAAATTACACATATAATAAAGGGTTATTTGAATCAATCCAAATCATATCCGTTGAATGGACATGATTGCTTCTTTATATATGTTGTTGGAGGTTGGTTCCTTCTTTATATATATATATATATATGTTGTTATGTTTTCATCCGTCCAAATGCTTGCTTCTTGAATTTATGGAGTACACAATCATTTAATCCTAGATGTAGAATTCAACACATTAATTAATTAAGATCCAAAGTGATTATTCAAATTATACAAAAAAAAAAAGAAAAAGAAAAAAAGAATTGGTTTCTCATGAATTTCAAAAACTATTAAGGCCACCTTCCATAATTTTTAATCATTGAAGAATGATGAAGGAATTTTTTAAACACAAAACAAAAAAAAACAAGAGTGCTGTAGAAAAACATTGGCCCAAGAAAGAACTTGATATATAGTCAATATTAATTTTTCTAAAGCATCCACTAATGTCGTTCCCAAATCATTCATTGCCTATAGGCTTTTTGATCGTCAATAAATGGATGATGATTGCTAC
>Ga0325411_1005543_pt1 | contig 13956 bp, 10 predicted proteins | sample PopdelMetagenome_13_FD_206181 | JGI IMG/M metagenome (GOLD analysis project Ga0325411, IMG submission 206181) | Populus deltoides microbial communities from Bellville, Georgia, United States - Xylem-PdIQD-R4 | ecosystem: Host-associated > Plants > Phyllosphere > Stem > Wood/Secondary xylem... | reverse complement strand
TATATATATATATATATAAACCTTTTCTTAATCTTATGGCTCAAAAAGTCAATGTCAGAAATAAAAGTCATAATTAACCACTTATTGGTTTCTTGACTTGGATATCTAAAGTCTCTTTAATACTCTTTTTAGTAAGATCACATTTGTCCTTGAGTTAAATGTAAACTTTAGCGAGACGTTGGTCCTGGCCCTTTACTGTCATTTTAATTTTTTATTCTTTTTTTTTTCCTTTGATTATTTTGCACTCCAAAAAAAAATAAAAATTGCTGACATGATTGTTAAATTTCTTACGCTATTTAGTATTTAGTATAGCAAGGCCCAAGGCCGAGGCAACCCATTCGGCTGCAGCCCTTGGGTCGTGACACATCAGCTTGTGTCATTCTGACCTTTTCCCTCCACGAACACTGTCAATTAATTTTAAACAATTATTTTTAACTTTTTTTTAATAAAATATCATTTGAAACACAATTCAAAATGAAAGGCAGGAAGAAAAGGTTCTGGGCTACGTTGTGTTCAATATTCTGGACCTGGACGGGTTTATGAATCTCCATCCATATCCAGACTCGGGATTCTTAGTTAATCATCCCTTTTTCTACCCTTTATTTATTTTCTATTTCTTGACATTTTTTTGAGAAAAATGTTCTTCTAGACCTGAATTTTTTTTGAGTGATTATTCCATGGCAGTGGTTTCTTACAGAAAGGATTTGACCCTTTTTTCTGTGTGTTATTCCATGATTATTCAGGATTTGACCCCTTGCTGTTGTTTCTGCTTGAAAACTTGCTGTACTGAAAAGAAGAAAAGTAATTAGGCTCAAAGAGGAGGACCTGACTAGGCGTATTAGTGGGGGTTCAAGTATTAGAGATTCAATTTTCTTTTTTCTTTTTAATTTAATGCTGATGGAATATTTTGAAAATCTTGGTCCATTTAGATTTTAGAAGTTAAAGGCGAAGAGCATTAGCCCATGTCTTTCTTGTTGTTTTCTAATTAATATTTCATAAAAATAAAAAAATAAATAAAGGCATCCAGTCTAGTCGAGTCTCGGGCCTGCCTGCTCTACGACACAAGCATTACATGAGCCATTTTTTGTCCTAATCAATCGACAAAAACACGAACAATCGAATTAGGGTTTTAGTCTCCTTTTTATCATGCTTACATGTATCTAATTTTAAGTAACGATCTATTTATAGATGGTATTTGAATATTGTGAACATTTTATTTTCCTGTAAATGACCTTTTAATTTTTAAAGGGTCATCTTATAAATAATTGCCTTTTGATTATTATATAAAAAAAATCCAACTAACAATGTTCTTCTTTTCTTTGCAGAATTAATTATTCAGTGAAGTTTTACATTTAAACTAACAATTCCAGACTTTTAAGCAAACTTAATATGTAATACTTTAATAAATGATAACTGAAATTCAAGAACAAAGAAGTTAATTGCAAAAAACACTTACAAAAACGTACTGGAAATCATTGATAAGAAAACATAGATTGATATTTTTCTTGGATTGTTTTGGTAGCTATGAAAACTACACTCTACTTGTTACAATCTTAGGATGTGTTAATTTGGGATTCAAAAATTTAAATTTTTTTTTAAAATGAATTTGTTTTTATATTTTCATATCGTTTTGATATGCTAGTGTTAAAAATTATTTTAATTTTTTTTATTTTGATGTACAGTCTTAAACATGCTTTTAAAGTTACAAGCCAGCTATTTATAGCTTACTTGATACACAAGTTTTGAAGATACTGTGAAGGTGATGACTTTACTAATTCAACTACATGTTTTTGGCGATGGAAATTAAACATTATAGGTTCATTTTGTTCTTAATTTGGTGAAAAAAGAGAGAGCAGGACAGCCATGTGAGGGAACCCACAAATGAAGAATAGATGATTGCTTGCAAAACTCCTGAATTTGCTGTAGCTTGGGTTATCATCCACTGTTCCAGTTAAGTTTATGTATGATCTGGAAAAGAAATGTTCATGCGCATAATACACCTGACGAGGTGGCAAGGGAGATTTGTTGTTATTTGAAAAAATAAACGTGTAATTGAAAATTTCTTTATGTTAAATAAAGTATTAATTAAGTATATAACTATGGTTTAAGGTGGGCGATGGGAGAAACATCAGGTTCTGGTTTGATTCCTGGCTAGGCCATGCAGCCCCTCTTCAGTTCATGTTTCCTAGGCTTTACAACCTCTCCCTGCAACAATCTTTAAGCATTGCAGAAGTCCATAACCAAAGTGATAACTCAATCAATCTTTCTTGGAGAAGACCACTTCGATCCCGCGAGCTCTGTATGCGGGAAAGCTTGATAGCAGAAGTGGAACGTGGTCTAGTCTTCTCTGATGGTGAAGACAGAAAGATTTGGAAATCCCACAGCGCCAACGTCTATACAGTCTCCTCAGGATGCCATCTTCTAGATGGTTTAATTGTTTCAACAAACCTTCACTCCGCTGCTCTGTTTTGGAAAGGATTTGCTCAATATAAGAATGTGCCCAAGAGAATCTCAACATTTTTATATTTCCCCATTACTTTGTATTAATATATAGATATGACTATTTATTAATTTATAGCTAATTATGTGTATCTTTTTTTTTTTTTTAATTTCACACATTGGTTTAAACTTTTAAATTTAAATGATTATTTAACTTAATATCAAAACTTCTTCTTTCAATCAACTTATCAAGAGATTCAATCTTAATATTTTATTCTTTGATGTTTTAGAGACGTAATGAAAGACGAATTTCTTTTAAAATCTAGATTGAATGATTATATATTTAATAATTGCTTTGTTGATGAGAGAATGTACGCACTCGAAGTCTTTAAAGCTTTATTTGCAAAAGTATGATTTCTGATGACTAAATCACATTTTAAATCACATTGTTTACAATATCCCAAACTTGCGCAAGGAAAACTTATGGCAAGCGAAATATTTGGCAGTCTCCTGAAACACAAAAACACCCGATATTTTACGTGTGCATGCATTAATTTGATAAATCTTTACGAGTAATTATTTGAACCTTTTAAGAAGCGAGACCTCATCTTATCCATAAAGTGGATGGTCTCCAAAAAAAACAAAAAATCAAATCAAAAAAGAGAAGAAAAGGTTGCCATTATGCACAGTCTGCTTATGGCATGCCATTGAGTGCCGTGAGTGGTTTCAATCAGAACAGGATTAGTCCAGTACGTAATTAATTACAAAATCTCCATTATCTTAGTAATATTTTCTAATGTCTTAACAGCCCAAAATTATAGTATAAATTAGAAGTTTATTGGACAGCTAAATCCCACCAGGATATTATCTGATTGGTTGATGAGTTCTATCCGTTCAACCTTCTACCATCCGGTATTAAAAGCTACTTCTTTACTCTTGTTCCTGAGATAAAACGTGCTAATAATTTGAAGGATTTTAGACCAACCAGTTTGGTGGAGAGCCTTTATAAGATTATCTTAAAGTTGCTAGCAATAAGGGTGAAGCATATTATGTCAGAAGTCTTTAATGATTACCAAAACGCTTTCATCAAAGAAAAGCAAATTTCAGACAACGTCTTGATTACTAACAAGGCAATTAACATCATAAAAAAGAGAGAAGGAAAATGATATCTCTTCAAGCTAGAATTTCACGAAGCTTTTGATTCTTTTTTATGGAAGAATATCAATGAGGTAATGGCTGGTATGGGCTTTGGTAATAGATGGTGAGGTTGGATCATGCAATGAATCTCAACAACTAAGAAGTTAGTGCTCGTAAATGGATCCCCCATGGAGAAATTTGGCTTGGAAAATGGTTTACACCAAAAAGACCCTAGTTCTATCTCCTTTTCTTTTCAACAGTGCAAGTCAGGGGCTGAGTTGTATGTTGTAGCGAGGTTGATATTTGGGCTTGATTGAAGGTATCAATATCGATCATGATGTGTTTATGCTATCTCACCTGTCATAATCCAATTTTGGCCATTTGGCTTTTAATTTAATTTTTACAGGGTTAAAATGAAAAATTAAAAGATCAGATATTTATTTTGATGAAAAATGTGATTTGTCAACTTCCGTGAAAATTAAGGACTACAATGTGCTTTTGTCATTCTATCTTTATCTTCAAGATAATCCCTATCTTCAAGATAATCTTTATCTTCGAGATAATCCTTGTCTTTAAGATAAAGATAGTTATCCGCTTTCAAATTTGATTCTTAATCAAATTCAAACTTCAAAGAAGAGAATGAGTTTGATTGAAACTTGGTTTCTCACACGCGAAGAGACTCTGGCACTATAAATACAGAAAAAAGGGAGAAAAAAAAGATGGAGGGGAGGAAAAACTCTAAAGAAGGAAACCACAGGAGAAGTCCATTCCCAGAAACCCTACAAAAAAAAAGAACATTTACAAAAAAAAAAAGAAAAGGAGAGAGGGGGCGCGACCGAATCCTAGACTAACAGCCGCTGCCCCCTCCCCCCAGCTTATTCCATTATTTCTCTTCTTCCCAGGTCTCAGAACCAGCCATAAAACGACCCTCTCTTGGCCTTTAGCTACCTTCCTTTCTTCCCCGGTTTGCGGTTTGCAAGAACAAAACATAGGGGAAGAAACTTTATCTTCACTTTTTTCTTTTTTGGCCTGGGACCAAACCACCCGGGCAGCAACTCTCTTTCTCCATAGACAAAGCTTAAACATCACCACCCTCACTCTTTGAAGAAGGAAGAGAAAGAGACCTTCGGGGAAGGGAAGAGGATTAATTATTGCAGCAAGAGCAGCAAGTTTCTCTCTGCACCAGCGACGACCACACCAGCAGAAAAGGCAACACCTTCTTCTCCAGCCATCGACAGCTGTAGGATCAACTTCTCAGCTGGGGTAGCATTAGTTAAGTTCCCCTCTCTCGCCGAGCAGCAACTTTTAACTGACGACAGCAGTAACTCCAGCACAAACGTTTCTCGCCAGCCCTTGCACCAGCAGCTCTCCTTCTCCACAATCTGAACTCAAGACAACAGCCCCCTCAGTAGCAGGAATAGGGCGTTGTCACTTCCATGTAACGACGATAATGGAATCTTCATCATTCCAGTTGAAATCAGTAGCAATCTTCCCTTCCCAGCATCAGCAATGCTGTCTTCATCAACACAGTAACAGTGGCGAAAGATCTTCCTTCCAGCAAAAAAAGCAGCATCTTCTTCTTCGGACATTGACAGCAGGATATTCTTCAAGCCTCTATTAAAGCAACATCGAAAACTCTCCTTCATGACAGCAGCTTGTCCCCCCCCGTGAGCAGTAGGCTGGATCTTCAATTGAGAGCAAGTCCAGACCGTCTCCCTCAGATTCGCCTCCAAGTCACAGCAACGCCAGGTGAGTTCTCCTTCTTTCCTTGTTTTGCTAAAATTAATTAGCATGTTACTGTTGCTTGCATACGTGAATTGTTCATGCATGCATGCAAGAATGATAACCGGGTCACTGGTGTGGACCAGTGACCCAACCTTTTTTTTTTAGTTTTTGAGACCGGGCTACATAAATAAACAAAAATAGTTTTGGGTTGGATTTGTGCGATATTTACCAACGCCAGAGTTGGAAATATTCGTAGGAATTGTTCACTGACGCCAAAGTCAGGAACGTGAAAGGAAAAATAAAAAAATAAAAAGCAGAAAAATAAAAAAAAGGTAGAAAAAATAAAAAATGTGTATGCATGAATAAAAATAATATAAATTTATTGGTTTATTCACCGACGCCATAGTCAGGAATAAAAATACCGGTTTAAATTTATATTATTTTTATTCGTTGTATTTTATTTTATTTAGCTAGAAAAATAAAAGATACGTGCATGAGTAAAAATAAATTTATTGTTATTTATTTATTCACTGGCGCTAGAGTTGGGAATAAAAAAAATATTGATCTAATTTATTTTATAACTACGTAATATTTACCAACGCCAGAGTTGAAAATATTCGTGGTTGAATATTCACTGGCGCTAGAGTCAAGAATATTATAAGCAAATTATCATAGCATAAACTAATAAATATTTAGCAATTTAAGACGAAACTAGCAATGCAGCTTGCCTCAGGCAGGACGTTTAAGGGGTGATAATATCTTCCCTTTTACGTAACCAGTCTCGAACCATAGAATCTCTGTTGACCAGTTAGGGTTCCCAGTAACCGTAATACTAGGTGGCGACTCCTTAACAAAGAATATCCCCATTAAAGAACAGGATGCCAGAAATCCGTTCTTTTCAAAGATTGTATAATTTTTAAAACCGCCGCGATGTCGAGTGTGACATCACCTTCAGTTTATATTTAGATGACATGCTAATCTTCGGCTCGACTTCTTTATATAGTATGTAGAATATTAAGCTCACCTTTTTGTGTTTCGAACTAGTGTCTGGTACGAAAGTTAAATTTTTAAACAATAACATTATTAATGTTGGTATAGAAGATCAAATTTTTTATTAAATAGCTCAAATTCTTCGATGCAAGCAGGAACAACTTCCTTTCAAATGTTTAGGCCTTCCCATTGGTGCAAGCTCATGTAGAACATCGATGTGGAAACCTATTTTCCATGACATCAACTTTAAATTGGCTTCGTGGAAGGGTAGTATTTTATCCATTTGGCTTTGTGCAATGTTCGTTGGTAAACAATTACTCTTCCTAAAAGTGTTGGTGGTTGTCGCACGTGGTGCGGTATCACGGCGAACGTCCTCCTTGAAAACATGGTATATGGAATATCCATATGTATGGTGTGGGGAAATAGACAAGACAAAGAATTATTGTCCTTTATTAATGGAAAGAAGGAATGATAGTCGTCGCCTAGTATTTTGGTCATTAGAAACTCTAACTGATTTCAGAGATTGGGTATAGGGATTTGTTATGTAAAGAGATGGTATTAACACCCCTAATACGTTCTACCTAAGATACGTTGTAATGTTTTATTGTCTGATATAAGCTAAGGTTTTGTCGTGTTTTCTAATTGTTGATTTGTCTAAGGTTTTAGAAAAGTCCTTCTCAATAAAGAAATCCTTATCTTATCGGGTAAAAACTTAATCATTCTAATATCAATATAAAACAAAGTTTAATATCGAGAATATATCTTATGTATAAGTTCGTAATCCCAGATACTAAAAGAAAACAAAATAAATTTTTTGATATTTTTGAAATATAGGCCTAATTCTCATAATTTTAATAAACTGGTTATTAAAGCAAAAAAATGCATGCTAATACATATTTTTTTAATTGTTTTTTTATGAAAATATGATATGATTTTTAAATCTTTGAGAGACTTGGTCGTATGCATGAAAATAAAACATTTTTTTTGAAAGGATTTTTAAATTTTGTATTTATTTATTTAATATATAAAATTACATTATATAGTATTATTATATTAGAATAATATATTGGGTTAGGTGCAACCCAATTATGTGGGCTAAGCCCACCCTGGTTAGGCCGACACTAGAGAATTGGATCGAGATCAGCCCAACAAATGCTTTTTTTTAAGGGGACTGGGCCAAATCCAGCCCAACCATTTTGGTTTGGGTCGACTTTGGTTTGGCCTAGGAACAATGGAGAGACTCTCCACTATTCACTTACAGAATAATGGAGAGTGGTCGAAGGAGAAAAGGAAAACAAAAAAAGAAAAAGAAAAAGAGAGGTTGTTCTGGCGGTGGTGTTGGTGGCGATGGTTGTAAATTGGTGGTGATCCTAGATGACTGCGAGGAGAAAATGGTGGCCTGCAGCGGTGGCTATTGGAGGAAGGGCAACCTTCTTCTTCTCTTGTTTTTTTTTTTTCTATTTTTTCTTTCTTATCTTTCAGTTTTTATCTGTCTTTCTCGTCTATTTTTCCATTGTTTTTCCTTTTTCTTTCTTTATTTTCCCTTGTTTTTTTTGATAATTTTTTTGTATTTTTTTTGTTTTCCTCTTTTTTTTTTGTATGGGGACCCCTAAAAAATGGGTAACATTAGTGGTCTTGGGATTGGATCTCTAAGGGATAAAAACAAAGCCTTGTTATTCAAATGGTTATGGAGATTTGGTTTGGAGGAGTCTAACATATGGAAAAATATGATCAAAAGCATTTACAATCTCCAATGCTTCAAACTTAAACCGTAAGATACTATTTTAGGGGTTGGAAGTACATGATCGCGAATTGTTAACTACTATGTTAAAAATAATAGGCTGCAAAATATTATTAATCATCAATCTGTGATATTAGTTGGTATTGACAAGATGATTAAATTTTGGCTTGATACTTGGGTTGATAATGGTAGTTTGGCAGATTAGTTTCCTACCCTTTTCAGCTTTTTCAATGATAAAGAAGCAAGCTCGACAAGATAGGAGTGTGGGATGGATACAAATGGTTTTGGTACCTTTCTTGGTCTACACCTTTACAGGGAAGAAATTTTGATTTATCATACCAACTATATGTTATTTTATCCAAGGTGAATTTAGATAAAATTAAAAAGGATAGACTAGTATGGAAAGATAACTTTAAAAACAGATTCATTGTTAAATCCCTCCGCGGTTTATTAAGCTCTTGTCCTTCCATGGACACCATCTTCTTTTTTTGCTGGGATTTGGAATGGGATCATCCCACCTAAAATACAGGTCTTTTGTTGGATGGCCATCATCAACAAAATAAACACTTGTGGTGTGTTGGTTAGAAGAGGTATATTGGATGTCTCAACTGCTAATTGCCTTATATGTCTAGTTGAGGAATAATTGATTGATCACATTCTTATGCATTGCCATAATCATTGGATCATTTGGTCCAAAGTCATTAACTGGTGGGGGTTAGCGTGGTGTTGCCTAAATAGCTTGTCAACCCTTTTTTCTCAGTGGAATTCTTTGGTCAATATTGATAAGTTAAAAAAAAGAAGCATGGTTGATGCTATTTTTTTTCAGTTTCATGGTCTATTTGGTTACTTTATAATGATGTGATCTTCAAGCAAAAGACCCTGAACCACGACACATTATTCTTTCTTATTATTATTAAACTCTGTTTGTGGCTGAAGGCTATAGATTCTAATTTCTCCTATACAACTTCAAATCTGTTAAGATTAGTAGAGGGTCTATTAGATGGACGAATCTCCAAAAACCTATGTTGGTTGTCATATGCTCTCCCATTAAGGCTAGTAGCTTTAAATGGAATATGGATGGATCTTCGTTAGGAAAGCCTGGGCCCTCAAGTATAGGTGATGTTTTGCAAAACTATTATGGAATTATTCTTGGTATCTTCTCGATGTCGACTGGTATTTTAGAATCTAATGAAACCGAGCTTCGAGTTGTTGTCAAAGCTATTAAAATCTCAGCCTCTAACCCTCTTTTGCATCACAAGCATATTATTATTGAATCAAACTCTTCTAATGTCATTAGTTGGATGAATAATCCAGATAACATATCTTGGTTGCACCATAAGCTTTTCTCTTCAGCTAAGAGATTGACTCTATGCTTGGGCTCAATCATTTTCATTCATTCTCATCATTAGTCTAATGATATGGCAAATCACTTGGCTAAACAAGAAGTGCACAGAACAAATGAATTTGTTGTTCGGATTTGAGTCAGCCAGTTCTTTTTTAACCCTTCTGTTGTGTATTTCTATTTGGGGTTCTTGGTGGTGAAAGTTTGTTTTGCCAAGTTTGTGTTTCCTTTGCTATCTTGTTTCTTTCTAGGGGATGGTCTCTGCTTCTCTGCCTGATTTGTGTTTCTTTTGCTTTCTGCTTTTGCTTGTGGCTATGGTTTTTGTGCTGATGTTTCTCTTTTGGTGAAGATGCTTTCTTTTTCATTTTTTTCTTTACCTTGAGTGTGGAGGCTGTATGATGTGGGTGTGCTTCTATTTTACTTGGTCTTTCTAGTTGTAGCTATCCTAATCTTTCTTAAACATCTTGTGCTACCGAATAATTCTATAATTTTTCAATTGCAGTCTGGTTTTTTTATTTATTTATCGATATTTTAGTTAGGTAACGTTTTCACCTTTACCGGCACCATAAAGCTTTTGGGTTAAGGTTTGGTTCTTATTTTTTTTATTTTGTTTTTTTTAGTGCCATGAAACTTTTTACTTAAAAAAAAAAAAAGAAAGAAAAAAAAGCTAAATCCCACCTTATCTTATCTGAAAGACAAGCTCAATCAAGATTTTAGAAAGAAAAGGAGCATAATTTCAGTACGCTCTCCGCTAGTGCCGTGAACTCAATCAGAAACACATATAATAACAACCAAAAATACATAAAATTAACAATAAATTTTTTAGAAATAAGCCCATCAAAGAAATGCAAGCCCGTCCTCTAATGCAGGTGGGAAGCAGTTGAGATAGAGTGCATTGCAAGTGGAATCCACCCTCCTAAAGATGCCAAAACATTTAGACCAGTTGCATGAAATAAAAATCATTTTCAGCCGATTCAGATTGATATAATTTATAGCTGCAATAAACAATTAAATAATATAAGGTTCTAATTATAATTTTATATTACTAGCTGTTAATTAGTGACTTGCTTTTGCAATAAAAGCAACTAATTAATGTAATTAAACTAAAATTTGGGAACTTATCCAATGTATGAATTAATTTAACATGTAAGAAAAAAAAATCAAAATTCTCCCATAAGTTTTCTGTTAACGTATTAATTAGTTTTCTTTCTAGATGATCATTTCATTAACCCAATGTTCAAATTATTAATTGTTGGTCATTACAGAAAGCTCTATAGTTTTAATTTAATTGACTAGCAAGCTCTAATTAAATGTTTGGCATCTACTAGTACTTACTGTATCAACAAATAGGAGCTACTTTGTATGTTTACAGGCTGATTGAAGATGTTTTAACAATTATTTTATAAAGTATTTTTTATTTGAAATATATATATTAAAATAATATTTTTTATTTTTTAAATTTTATTTTTGATATTAACAAAGATATAAAAATATAAAAAAATAACTTGAAGTAAATAAAATAAAATAAAATAAAATTTTTTTAAAAAAATATTTTTAAAACACAAAAATAAATAGATTTTTAGTATATATTGGATCCCATAAATTTTGAATATTTTTTTTGTTAAAAAATATTTTTTATGTTTTTATATCGTTTTAATATCCTGATTTCAAAAATAATTTAAAAAAATAAAAAATATTATTTTTAATATATTTATAAATAAAAAATACTTTAAACCATAACCATTAATATAATCTGAACAGAATTTTATTACCAATAAACTAAATAGGGATAGATACAGAGAATTAGGGCTTTAAGGCTGTGTGGACTATACAAATTTATGTAAAATTTGAACCAACTAGAAGGTGTTCCTCATTGATCTTTTAACAAACCACAGTTACATTGGTACATGATATTCAATATTTTTTAGTTCCACTTGACTAAATGATATCGCTATATATATAGTTTCATAGCCGTTGCTCACGAATACAGCATACCAAGAGTCTCTCTTGAGAAACACAACTGTCTGAGAGAGTTCAGAGAGAGAGACTTGAATATTGACTTTAATTTCTTGTGGTAGAGAGATGGCTTTGCATTTGACATGGATGTTAGCTTTCGGTCTTTTAGGTATAAATTATAAGTCCCGACGTGTCTCGTTCTTAACTTCTCCACAGTTTCTATTCTTCTTATGGATAATATATATTTCGATCTGATCTTTTCTTTTCTACAACTCGTAGACGAATTTAAGTTGATGTTTTTTTGGTTTTCTGTTTTGCTGCCAATGTTATACAGGCAACCTCATCTCCTGTCTTGTCTGTCTTGCTCCTCTGTAAGTCTTTCTCTCTGCAAACATTATTCTCTACGTACTTTTGTATCATTACCATCTACGAGCGCTATTCATTTTACTAACTAGTGAGAATTGATCACACATATCACAGGCCCACATTTTATCAAATTTACAAGAAGAAAACAAGCGAAGGGTTTCAATCTATTCCATATGTGATTGCTCTATTCAGTGCAATGCTTTGGCTGTTCTATGCAATTTTTAGTGAGGATGCCATCCTTCTCATCACCATCAATACGTTTGCCTTTTTCATGGAGTTCGGCTATATTACTGTCTACCTTCTCTATGCCACCAAGAAGGACAAAGTAGTATATCTACTTTCACCTGATCTCTTATTTCTTAAAACCCTTCTCACATTATTGGCGTAATAATATATGGAGAAATTTATTAATTTGGTGCAGATTCTCACCTTCAAACTTCTCCTCCTGTTCAATAGTTTTGGGTTCGGTCTCATATGTGTACTAACTCTATTCCTGACACAAGGCCAAAAACGTGTCCAAGTTCTTGGATGGATTTGCATGATATTTTCTCTATGCGTGTTTGTTGCCCCTCTTTTCATTGTGGTGAGTAATTTGAGTACGCAACTCAAATTTCAATTCTGGCATATATTTTTTTTCCTAATACTTGATTGAATCTTGCAGAGAGAAGTTATAAAAACAAAGAGCGTGGAGTTCATGCCTATTTCCTTGTCTTTCTTCCTCACTTTGAGTGCAGTCATGTGGTTCTTCTATGGTTATCTAAAGAAAGACCAGTTTGTTGCTGTAAGTTAATTCAATATGGAACTTCCATAAAAGTTTTTTCTTAAAAAAAAAAGAAAAGAAAAGGAGGAAAATCAATAAAAACACCAACTTTACACTTATGCTTTTATTTATTTTTAATTAACATTTCTTCCTTTTCGGCTACCTGAACAGGTTCCAAACATATTGGGGTTTTTATTTGGTATCATCCAGATGGTCCTATACGTAATCTATAGGAACCCCATGAAACTTTTGGTGGCGGAGCCTAAACTTCAGGAGTTATCTCATGAACACATTGTAGAGATTAGAAATTTGGGCACAGCAATCTGCTCTGAGATAAACATTGTGATACCACAGCTGAATGATAGCGGGAAAGTTGCATTTGAAGATGAAATTGCCAAGGAATTACTAACCAAGCAAACCCAGGAAATCACGAATGCCACCAACAAGATTTAATACATTCAAGTACTGATCAACGGACGCGTGCACTAAATTTTGTATATAATTGTGTATATATATGCATGTTGTGGTCGTGAGCTTGCTCTTTTTTATGTCTTCCTTTGTTAGTTAACGCCTCATGTTATCAATCTCTTCCCAAGAATATTCATGTAAAATACTCCGTCTCCTCTATCTCTCCCATCCTTTTGTAATATTTCATGTTTATTAAAGAACTTGGTTAAAAATCTGTATATATTTAATTTGTGTCTCCCTAATATATTATAATATTTGAAAATTACCTTTTTGCGTCACCCTAATTTTGACACATAAGTTGGAGAATTGATATATAATAATTTATATATTCAGGTTATCCTTTCGATTGGAATGTTTGTGTTAATTAATTACTCCTTTCAAATGATTACTTTTAGGGAAATCATAAGAAAAAGGACATATTTTATAGTTATTAAAATAACATGGGTGAACCTGGTATAAGATTCGGGTTAAGATGATCTGATTTGATTGAAATTAATTTAAATTTTATTAAAAATAATATTTTTTTAATTTTTTTAATGAAAACTAATAAATTTTAATTAAAATTATAAATTTACTTGTTAAATTAACCGGATAAAACTATATAGGTCAAGTGTGGATTAGCCTTAGCCCAGTTTATGAACAATTCTTATACATATTATATTTGTGACGTAAACATCCAACAAAAAGTAGAGGGAGGGATTTTGTGACCGGTGACTACGTACCAAGGCAACTTATATCTTAGAAGTGGCGTCCATAATAAATAATATCATGAAAATGAGAACATTTATCTCGTACTTGGAATTAAAGCAAATTTCTTATTAATGTCGTATGAGTCGTGCGAGCTGGCATTGAACTACAAGCTCATTCATTAAATTAATTGATGAACCCTAATGTTATAAATATTAGCTACTATAGTGTGTGTTCTTATAATGGGAGATAACATGAAAAATAATAATGTTAAAAGAAAAGTTTTTTTTTATGTTGGAACGAGTTAACATCCTCTATGTGTGTGTTAATATATATATATATATA